>Snoopy_p1__coassemble_126_pt1 | contig 155062 bp, 136 predicted proteins | sample Snoopy_p1__metabat2_high_PE_024 | metagenome-assembled genome bin Snoopy_p1
GACAGACCGAATATGTATCGAAGGATGCAGAATATCAGTTCAAAGTGACAAAGAACATCGAGCTGACCGGAGAATTCAAAGCCGTGGAAGCGCCGCATGTTCCGAGTGCACAGGAAATTTTAAATGACATTCTGGCAAACCATAAGATTCCATCAGAAGTGAAAGCAGGAACAGAAAGACTGGTTCTGCCGGAAGTTCCGGAAGGAAGTAAGATTGAGATCGTGGCAGTGAATCCAGAAGGAATCATCGGACTGGATGGCAAGGTAACAACACCGGACAATGATACCGATGTGATCGTGACCATTCAGGTGACAGATACAAACGGAGCAACAGCCAAAGCTGATGTGAAAGTTCTGGTCAGAGGAGAAAAAGCGGCTCCGAACCCGGCTCCGGATCCGGACGATGGTAACAACGGAAATGATAATAACGGCGGAAGTCATAACAATGGAAGTACATCTGGTTCACACTCTCAGAGTGTGCAGACAGGTGATAATGCCAATGTAATTATATGGGCAGTGCTTCTGGTGGCAGCAATCGTAGCAGTTGGTGTAGTAGTGGTTATTAGAAGAAAGAAAAAATAATCGAAACAGAACCGGAAACAAGATATACGGATTCTTCATATAGGGGGATTCGTATATCTTATCTTTACATGAGGTATAAATTGGGAAAAGGAGCAATATGTTAAAAAAAAGAATCAGACAATTTCTTGTTGGTATTTGCACGATACTAGTGCTGCCAATAGGACCGGTGTGTGAAGCTTTTGCAAAAGAAGAAAGACAGGAGAATCTGGCATCGGCGGAAGCGGTTAGTCAATCACTAAAATTATGGTATACATCACCGGCAAATATCAATACACAGGAAACGCATGGTGGAGAATGGATGCAACAGTCATTACCTTTGGGAAATGGAAATCTGGGTAATCTGATTTTTGGGGGAATTTCGAAAGAGCGGATACATTTTAATGAAAAGACGCTCTGGACAGGAGGTCCTTCTCCGAGTCGTCCGGGGTATCAGTTTGGGAATAAGGCAACAGCATATACGGATGAAGAAATTGAAAATTACAGAAAACTTTTAGATGATAAATCAACAAAAGTATTTAATGATGATCAAAGTCTCGGTGGATATGGTATGGGAGCACAGATCAAATTTCCGGGAGAAAATAATCTGAACAAAGGAAGTTATCAGGATTTTGGAGATATTTGGCTTGATTTTTCTAAAATGGGACTTCAAGACCAGAATGTCAAAAATTATCGGAGAGAGCTGGACCTTCAAACGGGGGTAGCAACAACAGAGTTTTCTTATGAAGATGTAACTTATAAAAGAGAACACTTTGTAAGTAATCCAGATCAGATTATGGTGACAAAGCTTTCAGCATCAGAAAGTGGAAAGCTTGATTTAAGTGTGAAAATGGAACTTAATAATGATGGATTAGAAGAGAAAATGACATTTGATCCAGAAAATCAAACCTGTACAATTGAAGGAAAAGTTAAAGATAATGATTTGAAGTTTTACACGACTATGAAACTTGTCCTGGATGGGGGAGATTTGAAACTAGATGAGAAAAATCAGGCATACCAGATTGAGAATGCTAATCAGGTTATGATTGTAATGTCGGCAGAGACGGATTATAAAAATGATTATCCAACTTATCGTGATAAAGAAAAAAATCTCAAAAAAGTGGTAGATGGCCGTGTCAATAGTCATGCAAAAAAATCATATCAGAAATTGAAAGAAAAGCACATTGCAGATCATCAAACATTGTTTGATCGAGTGAGTTTAGACTTAGGAGAACAGCGCACGGATATTCCTACCAATCAGCTTGTAGATGAGTATCGAAATGGAACTTACTCTCATTATCTGGAAGTCCTTGCGTTTCAATATGGACGATACCTGACGATTGCAGGATCCAGAGGAACACTTCCGAGCAACTTGGTTGGTTTGTGGACGGTAGGAAATTCTGCCTGGACAGGGGACTATCACTTTAATGTCAATGTGCAGATGAACTACTGGCCTGTTTATACAACAAATTTAGCAGAATGTGGAGTTACCTTCGTAGACTATATGGATAAGCTAAGGGAACCTGGGCGTCTGACAGCGGAAAGAGTTCATGGAATTGAAGGAGCAGTGGAAAATCACACTGGCTTTACAGTACATACAGAAAATAATCCATTTGGTATGACAGCACCGACAAATGCACAGGAATATGGATGGAATCCTACAGGGGCAGCATGGGCAATTCAAAATCTTTGGTGGCATTATGAATTTACCCAAAATGAAGATTTCTTAAGAAATACAATCTATCCGATTATGAAAGAAGCTGTACAATTTTGGGATTCTTATCTTTGGACATCCGAGTATCAGAAAATCAATGACGAGAGTTCTCCATATAATGGACAGGCAAGATTAGTGGTAGCACCAAGTTTTTCAGAGGAACAAGGACCGACAGCGATTGGTACTACTTATGATCAGTCACTTGTCTGGGAATTATATAAAGAATGTATTCAGGCGGGTAAAATTGTCGGGGAAGACGAGGCATTATTAAAATCCTGGGAAGAAAATATGCAGAAGTTGGATCCGATTGAGATTAATGAAACGAATGGTATTAAAGAATGGTATGAAGAGACACGTGTTGGACAAAAGAATGGACATAATCGTTCATATGCAAAAGCGGGAAGTCTGCCGGAAATTGAAGTACCAAACAGTGGATGGGATATTGGGCATCCAGGGGAACAAAGACATTCTTCTCATCTTGTTGGATTGTTTCCGGGAACATTGATCAATAAGGAAAATAAGGAGTATATGGATGCGGCAATCCAATCGCTGACAGAACGTGGAGAGTATTCAACTGGCTGGTCAAAAGCAAATAAAATCAACCTTTGGGCCAGAACAGAGAATGGCGAGAAAGCATACAAGCTTTTAAACAATCTGATTGGAGGTAATTCTTCAGGATTGCAGTATAATTTGTTTGATTCTCATGGTTCCGGTGGAGGAGAAACTATGAAGAATGGGAATCCTGTATGGCAGATTGACGGAAACTTTGGGTTAACATCTGGTGTCGCAGAGATGTTGGTACAGTCTCAGTCTGGGTATACGCAGTTTCTTCCGGCAATTCCAAATGCATGGGAAGAAGGAAGTGTCCAGGGGTTGAAAGCACGTGGTAATTTTACCATTGGAGAAAAATGGGCAAACGGAGTAGCAGAGACATTTACTGTGCGTTATGATGGTGAAAACGAAAGCAATACATTTACAGGCTCTTATAAAAATATTACATCTGCAAAAGTATATGAAGATGGAAAAGAAATCTCTGTAAAGAAAGATGAAGAAAAAGGACGTATTTCTTTTCAAGCAGTTTCAGGAAAAACATATACCATCGATATGTTAGAAACAAATATGGATGAATTAAAAGAACAGGCAATAGCATTTTTGAAACAGATTCATCCAGATCTTGTTAAAGTAAAAGAAGAATTGGGGACAGCAATCGAACAGTCTTCCAAAGAACTGGGAACTGTTTTGACAAAAGCAAAACAGATGGATCGATTGTATCGCATTTATCGGGAAGAAGCAGAAAAGGTTTATTATCTTACGGATAAGGAAGGCTTGACATATGTTCGGATTGATCAAATCTATACGCAATTAAGAATGTTGCGCAGGACGCTGCTGGAAAATACAGGAGACCTTGAGTATTATAAAAATGAAGAAAATCAGTTTTCAGCAATTGTCAATCAACTGAACAAACAGATGGAAAACAGAGAGGTTACATTTAGTAAAGATTCTGGAATTATTGATGCAGACAATCTTACACTGACTTTGAGTAAAAGCGAACGGGCATCGGATTATGACATTCGTTATACAATGGATGGCAGTATTCCAAGGAAGAGTTCTTCGCTTTATGAGCAGCCACTGCAGTTGAGCAAGGAAGTGGATTCTGTTGTCAGGGCGGCATTGTTTTATAGAGGACAGAGAGTAAGTCCTATATATACGAAGACATATGTGACACAGGCAAGTCCAATTCAAAATGTAGAGGTATCCCATGCAGATGTTTGGGGAGAAACCTATACAAAAGAAAAAATGATTGACGGAAATTCTACAACAAGATGGGCATCTAAGAACGTAGATTCTTCTAAGCCGATGGAAATTACATTGACATTTGAAGAAAAAGAGGTACTTGCTCAGTTGGTGTTTGATTTATTTGTATCAAACAATAATGGAATCGGATCATTTGAAATCCAAGCGCTGACAGATGGAGAATACCAGACAGTGTATGAGGGTGTTAAAATGGGAGATATAGGGGATAAAGTAGGGGATATGGATGGTTCCAGTGCAGGATATCATGCATATTGTCTGGCAAAATTCCCGGAAGTTTTAACCAATTCTTTAAAAATTGTATTGAAAGAAGGATTTGTAGGAGAACCTTCATTGTATGAAGTGACAGCATTGTCGGGAAATGAAAAAACAGATAATGTAGGTGATGCATCAGAGTTAGAACGTATGCTTGAACTGGCTGAGGCAGCAGACAGGACATCGCAGGAATATGAAACTGCTCCACAGGAACTGAAGGGAGCATTTGAAGAAAGTATTTTAGACGGAAAAGAAGTAAGAATTGCCACACAGGATGTCATGGATTCCAGAACGGAATTTCTTCTGAACAGATATAATCGACTTGGATTTGGAGAAACGGATAAAACGATATTGGAAGAACTCATCGCTAAGGGTGAAGAAGCACTGAGTGGTGAATACACAAATGAATCTCTCTATCAGCTAAAAAAAGTGCTGAAAGAAGCAAAAGAAATGATGGAAGATAAAAATGTAAAACAACCTGCAGTCGATAAAATGGTACAAAATCTGAAAAATGCATTGAATAATTTGGAACAGGGAGGATTTGAAGAGATACAGATTCCTTCCACAGATTTACAGGGAAGTGGGAAATGGATCCAGGCAGGAAACTTTAAAGCAACGGAAGATGAGAACGCAGGAACATTGACTGGTAAGTTTAAGGGACATTCTATTCGTGTTGCGACGGTAAAAGGAAATGATCATGGAGTTATACGAATTACAATTCTGGATTCATCTGACAGACAGATTTATCAAAAGGAAATTGATACTTACGCGCCAGAACGAGAAGAAAGCGCAGAACTTATGAATGAAGAATTTGAAGAGGGAACTTATACAATTCAGTTTGAGCGTGTTGGAAAAAGTTCACAGGCGCAGGAAAAAAGAGGATGGGTTGAAGTTGGAGCGCTTACAGTTCGTAAGGAAAAGAAAGAATCAGTAGACAGGAGTAAATTGCAAAGAGAAATTCAGATTTGTGAAAAATTAAATTCTGAAGATTATACAAAGGAAAGCTGGGAGAAGCTCCAGGCAGTCCTTGAAAGTGCAACAGTGCTTTTGAAAAAGGCAGATGAAGAAACGTGTACTTCTGAGATGAACGATAAGGCGGTAGAAGTAAAGACAGCGAGAGAAAATCTTCAAAATGTTACGGTAGATACCGATGCATTGAAAGAACTGCTTCAAATAGCAAAAGAAATTTCAGAGGATGGATACACAAAAGAGAGTTTTAAAGCATTGCAGGAAGGTATTCAGGAAGCCGAAAAATTGTTGAATGGTACTTGCACACAGGAAACAGTAGATAACATGATAGCTGTTTTGAAACAGCGCATTCAGGGCTTGCGTGCAGATAAGACAGAACTTCAGAAAAAATATGATGAAATTAGAGATATGACACAAGGACAGGTGACAGATACATCCTGGAAAGAATTTATAGAACTTAAAGAACAGGCAAAAGTTACTTTGGATAACGAGAATGCGACACCTGAAGAAGTGGCTGAAATTCTAGAAAAGTTAAATCAGTTTGAATTTGTATATCAGGAGGAGACATTCCACGTAACAATCAAAGCCAATGACAACAGTATGGGAACTGTAACCATTGATTCAGCAGACGGAAGCTACAAAAAAGGAGAAAAGGCAGAAGTCATCGCAGTGGCAAACGAAGGATTCCGTTTTGTAAACTGGACCGATGCAGAAGGAAACGTGGTCAGTGAGTCCAATCCATATGTATTTGAGGTGACAAAAGATGCAGATCTGACTGCAAACTTTGAAAAGATTCCAGTAGAGAAATTTACATTTGCAGCCGCATCCAATGATGAGAATATGGGAACTGTTCTCGTAGAACCACAGCAGGATTCTTATGAGGCAGGGACAGAAATCAAAGTCAGTGCAGTTCCGGCAACAGAAGACTACGAGTTTGTAGGATTCACGAAAAAAGGAACACAGGAAGTGGTAAGTAAAGACAATCCGTATATATTCCAGATCCAGGAAAATATGGAACTGAATGCAAACTTTAAAGAAGTAGAGCATTCCTACCTGATCTATGTAGAGTCACCGGATCCGCAGATGGGAACGGTCACAATGGATCCTGCAAATGAAGGAAACATCTACAAAGAGGGAACAGAGATCACGGTGAAAGCAGAGCCAAAGGATGGATATGAGTTTGCCCAGTGGCTGGAAGTGACAGAAGCAGATGGAGAAGAAGTTCTGACACCAGTAGAAGGCGCTCAGGCAGAATACAAATTTCATGCAGAGTCAGACCGTGTACTGCGTGCCGAGTTTAGACTGGCTCCGGTTCCGGAAACATATTACCGTGTTGTGGTGCAGTCCAGTGATGAAAACATGGGAACCGTTTCCATGGATAAAGAAGACGGTACATACAAAGAGGGTGCGACAGCATCTGTGAAGGCAGAAGCCAAAGAAGGATTTGAATTTGTGGGCTGGAAAGAAAAAGGACAGACCGAATATGTATCGAAGGATGCAGAATATCAGTTCAAAGTGACAAAGAATATCGAACTGACCGGAGAATTCAAAGCCGTGGAAGCGCCGCACATTCCGAGTGCACAGGAAATCTTGCATGATATCCTGGTAAACCATAAGATTCCATCAGAAGTGAAAGCAGGAACAGAAACATTGGTTCTGCCGGAAGTTTCGGAAGGAAGTAAGATCGAGATTGTGGCAGTGAATCCGGAAGGAATCATTGGACTGGATGGAAAGGTAACAACACCGGGAACCGATACAGAGGTGATCGTGACCATTCAGGTGACAGATACAAACGGAGCAACAGCCAAAGCTGATGTGAAGGTTCTGGTCAGAGGAGAAAAAGCCGATCCGGATCCAAATCCAAACCCGGATCCAGATTCGAATCCGAATCCAGACCCAGGTCCGGACAACGATCACAACGGAAATGATAACAACGGCGGAAATGACAACAACAGTGGAAACAATAACGGCGGAAGTCATAACAATGGAAGTACATCCGGTTCACATTCTCAGAGTGTGCAGACAGGTGATAATGCCAATGTAATTGTGTGGGCAGTACTTCTGGTGGCAGCAATTGCAGCAGTTTGCGCAGTAATGATTATCAGAAGAAAGAAAAAATAGGTTACAAAATACGGAATGGCGGATGAAAAAATAAAATTCATCTGCCATTTTTTGTAAAAAATTGCTTCACCATTGACAACTTCTGATGTGAGTGATACTATGATGATATCAAAATGATATTAAATAAATTCATATGAGGAGGACAAGAATATGGATGGAGAGAAAAGTGTAGTACCGGAAGAGAAGGTGTTAAAGGCAAAAAGTGGATATGTGATGCTTTTACTTGGCATTGTCGGAATATTGCTTGGAGCTGGAGTGATTGTTGCAGGAAGCATGGTGTATGTCCAGATAGGTGAGACCAATGGGGCAGTTCTGGCAGGCCCGATCATCGTAGGGATTTTGTTGCTGATCGGATCTATTTTGGAGCTTTGCGGATTAAAAGTACTGAATCCAAATGAAGCGTATGTATTCGCCCTGTTTGGAAAATATTACGGAACGATCAAGACAGCTGGATTTTTCTGGGTGAATCCGTTCTGTGAAGCAATCAATCCGTCAGTACGTCCGGGCGGACCGGTTGTGACTTCCACAGGAATTGCAAATCCGGCATCTATGTCGGGAAAAGCCAAGAAAGTGTCTTTAAAGACGATGACCTTGAATAATGAAAAACAGAAGGTCAATGATGAGCTTGGAAATCCGGTAGAAATCGGAGCAGTGGTGATCTGGAAGGTTATGAATCCAACAAAAGCCGTGATCAATGTGGAAAATTATAAGAACTATCTTTCTATCCAGTGTGATGCGATCATCCGAAATACAGCGAGGATGTATCCGTATGACACCAGTGAACAGGGAGATGAGAAGTCTTTGAGAGGAAGCTATCAGGAGATTGCACAGATTATGTGCAGGGAGCTGCAGGAGAAGGTTGAGAATGCGGGAATCCAGATTCTGGAAGTTCGTATTACGCATCTTGCCTATGCACCGGAGATTGCATCTGCGATGTTGCAGAGACAGCAGGCAGCAGCGATTATTGATGCGAGACAGAAGATCGTGGAAGGTGCAGTCGGTATGGTAGAGATGGCACTTGACAAATTGAATGAGAATGATATTGTAGAGTTGGATGAAGAACGAAAGGCAGCAATGGTGAGCAATCTTCTGGTTGTTCTCTGCGGAAATAAAGATGCACAGCCGATCGTGAACAGTGGAAGCCTGTATTAGAATCGTCGGGCGGAGTATCTGTGAAAAATAATTAGAAGGTGGGACAGATTTTGGAAAAGGAAAAGAAAGAAAAAAGCAAAGTGAAAAAACAGGTTCCACTGAGACTTTCCAAAGAGCTTTACGATGAGATCGCACAGTGGGCAGAAGATGAGTTCCGTTCGATGAATGGACAGATTGAGTATCTGCTAACAGAGTGTGTGAAGTGGAGAAAGCGATCGGGAAAAAAGGATGAGTAATCCTATTGATATACAAAGAAGACGGGGATGTCAGTTGACATCCCCTGTTTTTATCTATATTTTGCAGCATATTCTTTTGGGGAACATCCGCAGGCTTTTTTGAATTTTTTGCTGAAGTAGTATACATCCGAATATCCGGAAGCTTCGGCCACTTCGGAAATTTTCATGACGCCTTCTTTCAAAAGCTTTTGTGCGGTGCTGATCCGAAGGTCTGAGATATATTGCAGCACGGAAGAGTGCTGTACTTTTTTAAATACGCTTCCCAGATAGGAAGGGTGCAGTTGGAAATTTTCAGCCACCTGTGAGACGGAAAGAGAAGGATTGGTATAATTAGCCTGGATATATTCCATGATCTTTCCGCAGAGTGCGATATCAGATGGGATGGCATCGATTTTTTGGATGCACTGCATTCCATAAAACAGGATTTCATTTTTTAAATTTTCCAGAGAATGTTCTGCGTCCATAATGGCTGCGGCAAATTCTGTGATCGGCTGTGCCAGATTTTCCGGAATGTGAAAATACACATGATATACAACAAAAATTTCGTGTACCACCAGTGTCAGATAATCGCAGTTCTTTTTCTGGCTGATGGAAAGAAACAGCCGGTCCAGATAGTCCTGCAGATTTTCGCTGTTTTGTGTATTCAAAACCGTAATAAAGTGTTTTCGCATTTTTAACAGTTCTTCTTGAAAACCGGGACGATCCGGATGGGAATAACTGATGCACAGATTGGAGTCTGCGGAAAAATAACGTTCTGTCAGCAAGTGGAGGCATCTTGTATAATGTGGTTTCCAGTCATCCGTGACAGAAAAAATATTTTCGATGTACAGGAATACATATTCTGGTTCGTTGGCAATGAATTCTGTAAAACAGCTTCCAAGATGCCGTAGCCCATCTTTATCTGAGAGAAAGAGCTGCAGGATATAGATGTATTCACTTTCCTGCAGATATTCGCAGATTACACCTTGTTTGTGGAAGCGCTCGACAAGCTTTCTGACAGCGTTGGTTGTATTTTCAGCAACATAGACGCTGCAGTAAATGCTGTAGGAAAACTGTTCAAATTCTGGATAGGGAACGCAAAGATCCTGATAGGAGAGCGCTCCGTCCCGGATCCCGGCAAGGATGTTGCACAGGTGGAAATGTTCATAGCGCTTCAGACTGTGGCGGGTCTGATGTTCTACTGCGATGGATTCGATACATTCTTTCAGAGCGCGTTCCAGTTCTTCATTTGTCACCGGTTTTAGCAGATATTCTTTTACTCCATACCGCAGCGCGGTTCGGGCGTATTCAAAGTCATTGTAACCGGAGAGGATGATGATATGGACAGAAGGAAAATGTTCTTTGATATATCTGGCAGTTTCCATGCCGTTCATCTGCGGCATTTTGATATCCAGAAGCAAAATGTCGGCGGGTTCCTGTTTTAGTTGTTCAATGACCTGCGTGCCATTTTCTGCTTCTCCGGCAAAGACAAGATCCAGTGTTTCCCAGGGAACGATTTTTTTAATACGCTGCCGGATGAAATATTCATCGTCTGCGATGAGCAGTCTTAAGGACATGGCGGTACCTCCTGTTTTGGTAATGTAATGATGGTGATGCAGCCACCGCTTTCAGGGCTTTCTATGGAAAGACCGAAAGGGGCGCCATAGTATAACTGGATCCGTTGCTGGATACTTTTCAGACCGAAATGCCCGGCATCTTCCTGCCAGATCTTCTCATAGTCTTCTTTTGAAAATCCCCGTCCATTGTCTGAAATCGTAAAGCGGATCGAATCCTTCCTATCTTCTGCCAGAATGTGAATGTACCCGTGGCGGGACAGTCCCTTGATCCCATGGTAAATACTGTTTTCCAGGATCGGCTGGAATAAAAGCTTGATACAGCCATAAGATTTCAGTTCTTCGGGACAGGTGATCGTGAAATCAAATTTTCCGAAATAACGGATCTGCAGGATCTCCAGATACGCTCTGGCAATTTCCAGTTCCTGTCCGATGGAAATATGCATTTTCCCGTTGCTTAAACTGGAACGATAAAAAGCGGAAAGGTTCATTACAAGTTGGATCAGGGTTTCTTTTTCATCCAGTTCTGCAAGAGAACAGATATTATCCAGTGTATTGTATAAAAAGTGCGGATTCACCTGCTGCTGCAAAAGGTTTAGGGACAGCTGCTGTTTGAGCTTTTCCGACTCAATCAAATCGTCTTTCATTTTGGTCTGGATGGCGATCATACTGTTGAAAGACCGAAACAGCGAAGCAACCTCGTCGTTACAGGGGATTTCCCGGATGGGTACCCAGTGCCCTTCCTTGACAGTCTGAATATGTGAGATCAGATAACTCAGCGGATAGGTCACTTTGTGGGCGATATGGTGGGATGCGAATATGCAGAGCACCATAACCAGCGCAGCGATCAAAAGGGACAGACAGAAAATCGTAAATAACGGCCACAGAAAGCTGATGACAGGGACCTGGTTGATAACGTACCAGTCAAGCGAAGCAAACTGTGTGAAAAAGACCAGATTACCGTTTGAAAAGCAATACTGTGAGTTCTGGTTTTTCTGGATCCCTTCCAGATTGTCATATGAGCTGTCCAATTCGGGAGAGCCGCTGCTGCTTTGTACCCATCCGTTCTGATCGATCAGAAAGATGGTATTGGAAGCATCCTGATCCCGGTAAATTGCAGAAATCTGTGTTTCCGGAATGGCAAGTTCCACATATCCCAGCATCCGTCCGGAATTGATGTCATAAAAGGGACGTACATAGGAAAGGACTTTTACCTGCTGATGGGAGTCCATCAGATGCCGTTTGGAGCTGACATTCCACAAAGGTGTAGGCTTTGGATCACTTAAATTCACCTGACTGGAATCCGGTTCTGTGGAAAGTAACAGTAGTCCTTTTTCCGAATACAGACTGACAGAATGGATGAACGGAGTGGACTGGATGATCTGCCGGATGTGCTGCTTGACATTGATGGTGGAACGGATCGAGGAACGCGAGGCGAGATAATCCCGCATATAGTCCTGTACATTATCATCAGATAAGATTGTTTTGGAATAATTCTCTGTTGCATCCAGGTAATATTGTAGCTGTCTGGAAATATAACTCAACTGCTGCAGCGCATTTCGGCTTTCCAGCTGAAAGGAACTTCTTAAAAAGAGAACGGAAATTCCAAGAAAGAGAATGACCATAAATAAAATGGATGTGATGGACATGCTCCGGAAAAAGCTGAAACTGATGGAGTTCTTGTTGTGTTTTAGTATCTTCATAAAGAAATCTCTCCGTGTACAGAATTCTGGTGGTAAACTTAAAGTTTATTATAGAGAATGTGGAAAGAAAAGTCAAAATAACTTGTTTTTGGAGTTTTGAAAGTATCCCATATTGAAAAAGAACAAAAAATATGGGAAATGAACATTGTGAAAACTGTGCGTATTTTTTATACTGGATGCATCACATAAATGTTTCAAAGGAAAACGGAGGAAGAAGCAATGAAATTGAAAAGAATCACAGCAGCGCTGCTGGCAGGAGTGATGTGCGCAGGACTTCTGGCAGGATGTGGAAGCAAAGGAGACGGAGGCAAAGAGTCCGGAGATAAAATTACGATCCGTCTTTTGACAAGAATGGCAGGAACAACACCACAGGTAGATATTTACAATGATATTTTGGATGAGTTCAAAGAGAAACACCCGGAAGTTACAATTGTAGACGATTCCCAGGGAGATGAATCTGCATTTAATAATATCCTGTCTACAGATATTGCGTCAGGAACGATGGCAAATATTTTCCGTATTCAAGGTGTTGCCAATCTGTCAGAGTATATCGACAGCGGATTGATCCTGGATGTACAGCCATATTTGGACGAAGATCCGGAATGGGGCGGAGGATTTACAGAAGGAGCCCTTTCTTATTATCAGGTACCAGGAAAAGAAGGAACTTATGCGATCCCGATGGAATCTGGACTGATCGGTGTTTATTACAACAAAGATCTGTTTGAAAAAGCTGGTGTGAAAGAATTCCCGGAGACATGGACACAGTTTATCGATGCGATCAAAAAATTAAAAGACAGTGGTGTGATCCCGATCGCAATGGGAACACAGACAACTTACATGGCAGGACATCTTCATGACCAGATTTTCTACAAATGGCTGGGAACAGATGCTGCGAAAAAATTAGGCTCCAGAGATATGAAATGGACAGATCCGGAAGTGGTAGAAACACTGCAGTTTGTACAGGATCTGATCGATGCAGGAGCATTTGACAAAAACGCAGCCGGTATGACAGACAACATTGCAATGACACAGTTCCAGCAGGGAGAGGCTGCGATGGTGATCACAGGACCATGGAACATCGGTACATTTGAAGATCCGGCAGAGACACCGGTATGCGACAGCATCGAAGTGGCAAAATTCCCATACTTTGAAGAAAAACCGGAATTTAAAAACGAAGATATGCAGACTCTGTCTCCATACATGATCAGTGGAAAACTGGAAGGAAAAGAACTGGAACTGACACTGGAACTTGTAAAAATGCTGACAGACAAAGAGGCAGCAAAGAGATTTGCAGAAGAAGCAGCATTCTTGATCCCAAGAACAGATATCGAACTGGATGACAGCGTGATTTCTCCACTGTTCGCTAAGAACGTAGAACTGGGAGGAACTTCAGAAGGAATCGGAGTAGACGTCTTTGATTTCGATCCACTCTCTTCTATGCAGGACAGAACAAGAAACTCCATCTCCAGCATGTTCACAGGAGAAAAACCGGAAGATGTTGCAAAAGAGATCCAGAGTGAGATTGATAAATAGGCACGAACAACATAAAACGTACAAAATGCCCTGTCAGCTTTGTGCAGGGCATTTTTGTGAAAAACAGGAGGTTCCCGGATGATAAAGTTAAAAAATAAAAAGACAAGAATGGGCATTATGCTGTTTCTTGTACCGGCACTTGTGATCTACGTGGTGTTTCAGATCATCCCGATCATAGGATCTGTATACTTTTCCCTGGTGGAGTGGAATGGAATCGCAGGATCTGCGCCGGAATTTGTAGGACTGAAAAATTATATCGATGCATTTCACAATGCAGATTTCATACTTTCTCTGAAAAACATGGCAAGAATGGTCATCATCAGTGTCATCTGCCATACACCGATCGCACTTTTGATGGCTGTTGCGATCAATACAAAATGCAAAGGATATCGTCTTTTTAAAGCCCTGTTCTTTGTACCGACTGTATTCCCGCTGACAGCAGTTGGTCTGATGTGGTATTTTATTTTCATGCCGACAGGATCCTTTAACTCCCTTCTGGAAGTAATCGGACTCAGTGACCTGGTGATGCCGTGGCTGGTAGATCCGGCAACTGCAATGAATACCATCGTATTTGTAAACGTGTGGGCAGGAGTGGGATATTATATGGTAATTATCCTGGCAGGACTGACAACGATTCCGGACGATGTATATGAAGCAGCTGCGATTGACGGTGCAACATCCGTTCAGAAATTCTTCAAGATCACAGTTCCGATGCTGAAACCGATCCTTGCAATGTGTATCCTGATGGATATCATCGGTTCTGTAAAAGTATTTGACCTTGTATTTGCAATGACAGGCGGAGGACCAAACGGTCTGACAAACCTGCCGACAACTTTGATGTACAACGAGGCGTTTAAGTACAATCACTACGGAGTGGGAAGCGCCATCGGAATCATTATCATGATCATCTGTATTGTTGGTACAGTCGGAAGCAACCTGATCACAAATAGAAAGAAAGCAGAGTAGGAGGAAGAACACATGAAAAAGAAAGTAAAAACTCATAAGAAGATTACGCTTCAGAGTGTGATCATGTATGTGCTGCTGATTCTGACTGCATTGATGTTCGCGACTCCGATGCTGTTTACCCTGTTGTCTTCGATCAAGACCAAAGTAGAGATTTTCGCAAAACCGTTCTCCTGGCCGGAGATCCCGCAGTGGTCCAACTACATAGAGGCATGGACAAGCGCCAACATGAGCCGCTATTTTATCAACAGTTTGATCCAGGCAGGAGCGACGGTGATCGTTCTGGCGCTGGTATCTACGATGGCAGCGTATGTATTGTCCAGATTTGATTTCAAATGCAACAAATTTTTACTATTGTTCTTTATGTTGGGAATGATGGTTCCGGTACATACAGTACTTGTTCCGGTTTCTTATATCATCGGAACTTTGAATTTGAAAAATAATATCGTGGCACTGGTTATGATCTATGTGGCATTTAACCTGCCGTTCAGTATTCTGGTAGTTACGAATTTTATGAAAGGTGTCAACCGTTCACTGGAAGAGGCGGCTCTGATCGACGGAGCAACGTATTTCCAGATTTATAGAAATGTCATGCTGCCGATGACAGTACCGGCAATTTCTACGATTTCTATTTTTAACTTCCTGGGTGCATGGAACAATATCCTGTTCCCGCTTCTGTTCATCAACGATAAGAACTTGAAGCCGATCGCTCTGGGACTTCTGAATTTTAACGGAGAACGTGGAAGCGATTACGGCCCGCTGATGGCGGCGATCGTGATCACAGTCGCAGTTCCGCTGGTGATCTACCTGTTGTTCCAGGAAAAGGTAGAAGGCGGTCTTGCAGCAGGTGCGGTAAAAGAGTAACAGGAGGTTCTCTGACCGGTACAGTGCGGACAGGGTATCAGTTTTGCTGATACCCCTTGTCTGCCGCAAGATGGAAACAGGAACTTTTACAGAAGTGGCGGCAAAAAAAGTTTGTTATGTGCTTGAGAGGGTAAGAACGCATATTTCGGAAAACTGGGGTTCGAATGGGAAACGAGCGTTTTGACCGATATACTGTATTTCTTGCAGTTGTCTTTGCACTGTACCGTAAAATGCGGCAAGAACTAATAACTAGATGAGAAAAATCTGATGATTTGTATTCAGTATTAAAAGGGGATGCTCTGAAAATTTGTATAGGGATACAGGTTTTCAGGCATCCCTTTTCTACAGGAGGTTTAAGGTGGAAGCCATAAAAAATTGGAAGCCAGAAAAAGAGACCGTGATCCGGTGTATTGTGTTAAATCTGGCGGGAGTGCTGATTTATGCGGCGGGGATCAACAGCTTTGCAGCGCCCCATAAGATCGCGCCGGGAGGAGCTAGCGGTATTGCAATCTTGGTCAATTATCTGACAGGATGTCCCATTGGTCTGTTTGTCTTTGTATTTAATATTCCGCTTCTTTTGATCATTGTGATCAAGAAGTATTTCCCTTTTTCTTTTGTGTTCCGGACGCTTGCGTCAACAGCGCTGCTTTCGGTGGTGACCGATTTTGTGATCGTGAAGATTCCAGTATATCAGGGGAACCCGCTTCTGGCAGCGATGTTCTGCGGGGCGATGATGGGGATCGGTCTGGCGCTGGTACATATGGGGCAGTCCAATACCGGAGGAATTTCTCTTCTGGGGCTGATCCTGCAGAAATGCAATCCGCAGTTTCCGGTAGGGGCGTGGATCTCGGGATTGAATATTGCGGTTGTGCTTGCATCCGCAATGGTATATCGTAATATTGAAAGCTTATTATATGCCGTGGTGACGGTTTATATTTCCGGAATGTTCATGGATCATATGCTAGAAAATGCAGATGCCAAGAATCTGATGATCGTGATCGCAGAATCGACGGATAAGGTGCGTCAGGTCTTTTTGGATCGGAAGATCGGTGTGACTGTATTAAAAGGAGAAGGCGGATATTCCAGTGAGGTGCAGAGAGTGGTGATGTGCGTGTCCGAAAAAAAGGAATGTGAACTGTTGCAGAAGCGGATCCACAAAGTCGATGACAAAGCACTGGTGATCATTACAGAGGCAGAAAAGGTAGCAGGAAAAGGATTTAAACATTTGACATAGAGGAGGAAGAACAATGATCGTATTAGCAGAACAAAAAAAGGCCCCGGTGCGGGTGGCATTTATCGGGAAAAAAGAAGCAGAGAGTCTGACTTATGTTTCGGCAGACTATCAGACCGTCTCCAGAGTGGGCGGTCTGGATCAGAACCTGACAGTCTATATCGGACAGGGAGAGGAGCCCCTTGACATCCGAAAGATTCAGGAACTGTCTGCAGGGGCAGCAAAAGCAGTCAAAGGAATGGGGATCCAGGCATATGAGATGGATATCCGTCCGTTTCTGGAAGCAGTGGGAGTGCGGGCAGTCAGCGCTGTGACAGAAGGAATTTACACTGGTTCTTATGAGATACGTCTTCCGGGTGAGGCAAAGAAAGAGACTCCGGATGTGACACTGACCGGGATCGATGAGAATCTTCATACAGCCGCGCAGGGAGAACTGAAGCAGGGGATGACTCTGGCAGAAGCGCAAAGCTGGGCAAGAGATATGGTCAATGCACCGGGCAATCTGTTCCATCCAATGGATTTTGCAAGAGAGATCATGGAGCAGATGAAAGATACGGACGTGGAATGTGAACTGATCGTTTACAGCAAATTGAATGCCATGGGTATGGAAGCGCTGACCAGTGTCGGAAAGAGCAGTGAGAATCCTCCATGTATGCTGGTAATGCGATACAAGGGAAAGGAAGGAGCTCCGATCACCGGACTGGTGGGAAAAGGTGTGACTTGCGACACCGGCGGATATTGTCTGAAACCGGCCGGTTCCATGATGGGGATCAAAGGAGATATGGCAGGTGGCGCGGCAGTTGCAGCAGCGATCTATGCACTGGCAGCAAATCAGGTAAGCGTGAATGTGACAGGTGTGATCCCGATGTGCGAGAACCGGATCAGTCCGTCTGCTTTGGTTCCGGGGGATGTGATCGGTTCTTACGGCGGAAAGAAGATTGAGATCTGCAATACCGATGCAGAAGGACGCCTCATTCTGGCAGATGCAATGGCATATATGGTGAAGGATGAGCAGGCAGACCGGGTGGTGGATATCGCTACATTAACAGGCGCAGTAGTGGGTATGCTTGGATTTTCCACTGCAGGACTGCTGTCGGATGATGATGCATTTTGCGATACCTTCTTAAAAGCGGCAAAAGTCAGCGGAGAACGGTACTGGAGACTTCCAATCTTTGAGGAACAGAAACAGATGATCGAAAGTAAAATCGCAGATATCAAAAATATGGGACGGGATTACTGCGGAACCATCACAGCCGGATTGTTCATCCAGGCATTTGCACAGGAAAAACCGTGGATCCACCTGGACATCGCAGGAACTGCGTGGACAGATTACCCGCTGTATCAGGGACAGCCACAGGGAGCGACAGCAGCGGGAACAACCAGCTTGTATTATATGTTGGCAGGAGGAGAAGAGACATGTTTTTAAAAGAGACCAGAGAGAGGATTGAGCAGCAGTTTGCTGCATTTACAGCAAAATTTCAGAACACAGGGAAGGAAATCCTGGAAAAAATTGAGGGAGAAGCAGAAGAAACGGCTCTGCTTTTAAAATATTTATATGCAAATATGCCGTTTGGTGATGTGGCAGATTATTCCTATGAAATGTTCCGGGAGTTTGCAGAACATGGAGTAACATTAAGAAATTCACAGAACTGGGTCGGCCAGACACAGATTTCGGATGATATTTTCCTGGATTGTGTGGTATTTCATCGTGTCAATACGGAAGGGATCACATCCTGCCGTCCGCTGTTTTATGAACAGCTGAAAGAACGAGTTGCAGGAAAATCCATGGAAGCAGCGATTTTGGAAGCCAATTACTGGTGTGCTGAGGAGGCAACATATCAGGCAACGGATGACCGGACGATCTCTGCAGAAGCCGTATACCGTAATGGGATTGGACGTTGTGGTGAAGAGTCGGTATTTACAGTAAATGCACTCCGCAGCATCGGGATTCCGGCAAGACAGGTATATGCTCATCGTTGGGCACACTGTGATGATAATCACGCATGGGTCGAAGTATGGTGTGAAGGAACCTGGCATTTTCTGGGAGCCTGCGAGCCGGAAGAAATCTTAGATCTTGGCTGGTTTGTCAATGCATCCTCCCGTTCTATGATGATCAATTCCCGGATTTTTGGATCCCAGCAGGCAGACGGAGATGTGATCGAACATCCGGATATGACATCTGGTGTGAATCAGCTTTCCCGTTATGCAGAAACCGTAGATCTGGAACTTTTGGTGACAGATGAGGCGGGAAATCCGATCTCGGATGCAGAGGTCAGCTTTGAACTGCTAAATTATGCAGAGCTGGTTTCGATTTCCAGAAAGATAACGGATGAGAATGGAAAAGCAATCCTTCAAACCGGAAAGGGAAGCCTGTTTGTTTCTGTATGGAAGGGAACACAGCATGTAACAGCCATCTTTGACACCAGGGAAATTTCTGCACAGACTCTGGTACTTGCAGAAAAAAAAGAGAAACCGGAAGAAAGATGGACTTCTTTTGATATGATCGCGCCGTCGGATGCCCCGGTCAATACCAAAAGACCGACAGCAGAACAAAAGAAAACAGGAACTGAAAAATTCCGTCAGGCGACAGAAAAACGTCTGGAAAAAGTCAATGCTTTCTTTGGGGAAGAGGCTGGAAACGCACTGGAGAACAGCAAAGGAAATTACGAAGAAATGCAGAAGTTTCTGAATGCAAGGACTCCACATGCGCTCTGGAAAAAGGCGCTGCTGGATCAGTTAAGTTATAAAGATTTCAGAGACTGCAAGGGAGAGGTACTTTTGGAGCATCTGGAAGAAGCCTGTGCATGGAGTCATACGGTACCTCAGGAGATTTTTGTAAATTATATTTTGAATCCAAGGATTTCAAGAGAGCAGCAGAGCGCGTACCGCAAGGCAATCCGGGAGTTTTTTACAGAAGAGCAAAAAAATCAGTTTCAGAAAGAACCGACCGAAATCTGGAATTGGATCCAGACCCATATTCAGGAAGAACCGTCATATGAATATGAAGAATTACTGACCACACCGGCAGGAGCGCTTCGGTATCAGGTGGCAAGTCTGGAATCCAAGAAAATTCTGTTTGTTGCCATCTGCCGTACCTTTGGTATTCCGGCGAGATTACATCCGTTGGATGGAGAGATGCAGTACTATGGGGAAAACGGATTCCTGACTGTGGATAACTCTGAAAAAACAGAAGACGCCTGTGAAAAAATCTCCAAGATCTGCGTAGAGTCTGCAGATGATACAAGATGGGTATATATGCAGAACTGGACTATTGCCAAAAAAGCAAAAGATGGATACCTCTGGCAGACGCTGCAGCTGGGAGAAGGCTATCAGGGAGAAGCAGAATTGGAAGTGGAAGCGGGAACTTATCGTGTGATCACAACGAACCGCCTTCCGAACGGAAATCAGTTTGCAGCATATACAGAATTTGATGTAAAACAAGGAGAGACAAAAGCAATCAGCCTTGCACTTCGAAAAGCAGAGCTGAAAGATATGCTGGAAGAAATTCCGTTGGAAGAATTTGCAGTAGAAGACGGACAGGGAACAACTGTACTGGCAAGCCAGAAGCTGGAGGAAGGAACGTCCCTGTTTATCTGGAATGAAGTCGGCAAAGAACCAACAGAACATATTCTGAATGAACTTCGGGAAAGAAGTCAGGAATTTGCCGCTTTTGGAAGCAGGATAAACCTGATCTTAAAGAGCAAAGAAGACCAGACGGATCCGACATTTGCAAAAACAAAGGCAGAACTGCCAAACGCTTCTGTTTATTATGATGCAGGAAACGAAAATATTAACGTACTTGCCCGCAGAATGTATGGGGATCCGGATAAACTGCCGCTGATTCTGGTCGTAAAAGAAGGAATGCAGGGCGTGTATTCGGCAAGTGGATATAATGTAGGAACCGGAGATATGCTGCTTCGGATCCTGAACAGTGGAATCTAAAAGAGTAAAAAGTGTATAAAAAGCAGGTTGACTCCCTTCTTTGAATTGGATATAATAGACATAAATATCAAAGATTCGAAAAGGGGGCAGCCACGATGGACAGATATTTTAGGAAAGACAACAGGCGATTAGGAAAAGTTTGCCCTTTTTTGAGCTCTGTTACAGATAAAATGCATGGATGATTTTCTGAAAGGAAGAGAACCATGCATTTTTTGTATTCAAATTTAAGAAAGGGTACGAGGGAAAGAAGTATGAAGAAAAAACAGGTGTTAGCACTGAGTTGTGCAATCATGATGGGAACCACAACGATCGCAGGTTTTCCGATGTCTGTCCGGGCAGAAGAAAATATACAGACGCTGGAGGTAGTGGACGATGACGCATTTTTGGTGGCCGAGGCAGGAAAAATTGAGATTCCGGAAAATGAAAAAAACGTGGCACTGGGAAAGAGTGTAACAGCAAGTTCCCAGGAAAACGATAATTTAGGACCGGATAAACTGGTGGATGGAAAGGGAAATTCTTCTTCCAGATGGTCCAGCGCAAGGGGAACAGGAGCGCAGAGTGTTGTGCTGGATCTTGGACAGGAGTACCTTCTGGAAGGGGTCAATCTTTTCTGGGAATCCGGAAAAGCAAACAGCTATTCCGTTCTTGTATCAAGCGATAACTCTACATGGGAAACTGCTTACCGCAATGACACACATCCGGCAAATATCCGGGATCAGATCACATTTCAGACTCCGGTAAAAGGTCAGTATGTAAAACTGCAGATTGACAGTGTTTCCAACAAAGATCCTCTGACACCTCCGGTTCCAGACTGGGATACGATTTCCTTATATGAGATTCAGGTATTAGGAAGCCAGGCTGTGCAGGCAGATAAAACAAAACTGCAGGAGATGTATGATCAGACCAAAGGATTAGAGCCAAAATATAATACGAACAGCAAGCCGATTATAGACAATTATAATAAGGCGATTGCTGAAGCAGAGAGACTTTTAGCAGAGGGTACCGTAACGACTCAGGATGAAGTGGACAAAGCAACAGCAGAATTGGAAAACAGGTACTATTCTTTTGTGGTGGAGGAGATGAATTATTATTATTCTCCGAACAAAGATTACTTTGACTATAATCAGTATACGACAGAGTCTATCCAGCCATTGTACCGCGCATACAAGGCAACAGGAAGTTATAATCCTAATCGTCCGACAGAAGTATTAAAGAAATATTATGAGGACTATCTGAGCGCAAAAGAGAAAGTACAGGAAAAACCGGAATTTCCTCGTGGAATGTATATAGGACTTCATGATGCATTCAATCAAAGCACAAGTTCTCAGGCAGGAGAGTTCGTATTTCGTGATTATGTGAAGACAAATGAAGATGGAACGGAGACCCCGATGCTTCACATTGAATTTAAGAATACAGGTGTGAACCCGATGACGGGCGAAAAGATCACCAATACAAGTTATCTGTGGGATTCTTTTGATTTTAAAGAGGCTGATATATTGCTGAGCTGGACTCCTTATTATCCGACAGAGGAAGTACAGGGTGGAACAGACTGGCTGAATGATTATATTGAGAATGTAAGTGATGAGGGATTCACAGCGGATATTCCAATGGAACATGGTCCGGGTATGTATACTGTACAGATGACATTAGGCCAGTTGAAACAAATAGATTCACACGGAGTATACTACAGCAATGAATATGCGATGCAGCAGAATATGGCTCCGGTCATTGATGCAAAAGATGTGATTTTGAACGTAGGAGATCCATTTGATCCGTTGGCAAATGTTACTGCAACGGACAAAGAAGATGGAACGATTTCACTGACAGAAGAGAATATCATCGCCAATGATGTCAATACCTCACAGGCAGGAGAATATCATGTGACTTATAAAGTAACAGACAAAGGCGGAGCCTCTGCAGAAAAAACGATAACAGTTACAGTGCGGCAGACAGAAATGAAAGTGACCGTATCTTGTTCGAATGATGACGGACAGGGCGGGGCAAAATGGACCAATGAAGATGTAACAGTGACATTGAGCGCAAATAAAGCAATTAATGATATCGAAGGATGGACACGTGTATCAGAGACAGAACTGACAAAAGTACACAATGAAAATGGAGCGTATCAAGTGACGGTAACCTCTACAGATAATCAGCAGGCAGAAGTGGAATATGTTGTAAAACACATTGATAAGCAGGTTCCAAATGTGAGTGTCAAAGGAAATGGTAATGGAGAAAATTATCGCAAGATTACAGCAATCGCCGTGCATGATACCAAAGGCGTCCGTTATCTGACTGTCAATGGTGTGAAGACAGCGATCAACGACAAGTACAAATATCTCACAGATATTGAGAAGCTTGGAGTGGTTGAAGGTGAGAATACAGCAGTGGTTGTGGACAAAGCCGGAAATGAGAAAACCATTGCATTCTATTATGATAAAACAGCTCCGGTCATTGACTACAAAGCCATCGAAGAAGCAAACGGATACAGGAGAGAAATCCCGGTCAATGAAGGCGAAGAGTACACAGAAGAACAGATGGTTGAGATGTTTACAAAACCGGAATGGGTAACCGACAATTCCGGACATGCAGAATTTAAAGTAGACAAATGGGGACTGGAGCATGGACTGGACGGTTATAAACCGTTCACTTCCAAAATACCGGGAACTTACAAAGTCCGCTTCTATGCATACGATGCAGCAGGAAACAGCAGCACATTTGATGTGTTTGTAAAAGTACTGGAACCAGAGACACCCGAAGAGCGTACCACAACTGTAAATTACACGGTATTCCTGGATAACGGAGTTCGTACCGGAACCTGGACACATACCGGAACAGAAGAAGGAACGTTTGAGTTTGAAGTGTCTATGACGGACATTGATACAGAGGGTTATGTGCTCGCAGAGGGAGAAACAGGATCCCGGACACTGACATATGGTGAGACAACTTCCGTAACATTCTATCTGATTAGTGAATAGGAATATTTATAAAAAGTACCGCAGTCGTTTGGCTGCGGTCTTTTTCCGTACAAAATGTTCGTTTTTGAAAGTTGTTGGATTTTGCGATCCATGATACACTTAGTTCTTAAGTGAGACGATCCACAGGAGGAAGAGTAATCTTATGAAGATACATTACAGAATATCTGCAGATGGGATTGAAATTGTGCGTTGTTTTGGGAGTGACAGCCAGGTGGTCATCCCCGGAGAGATCGAGGGAAAATCGGTTATAAAAGCAGCCCCCTATGCATTTTCAGCAAGAAAAGAGAAAGAAGAAATCGATGTTCTGGTATACCAGACAGAACAGATCGGTTCTGTTTCTGAGGAGGTTTTGCTGGCCGGCGATGTGGTAGAGGAAGTCATTTTCCCAAATACCATGCAGGAGATCGGACGATATATTTTTTATGGATGCAGGAACTTGAGAAAGCTGGAGTTTTCAGACAGTCTGACACAAATCGGAAGCGGTGCATTTACAGTGTGTGGCAGTCTGAAAGAACTGGTGGTACATTTGCAGAAGGGACACAAAAGCTGTGTGAAAGAGATTTTAGGAGAACTGTGGCAGAGAATGGATATCATGTTTCTTTATGAAATGGATGGGGCGGCAGTCAAAAGAGCAGATCTGGTATTCCCAGGGCATTACGAGGAAGCAGTCGAGAATACGCCGGCCAGGATTTTGTATACTCAGCACCATGGCTCCGGAAATAATTATCGGCAGTGCTTTCTGGCAAAAGAGCTGGATTACCGAAAATATGACGAATTGTTTTCTATAGCAGCAATTATGGAAAAGCAAAACGTACTTCTGGATCTTTGTTTTGGAAGGCTTCTGTTTCCGGTGGAACTTGCCAAACAGGCAGAAACAGAGTATAAAGAATATATCCGGCTACATTTAGAAGAGGCGGCATCTTATTTGATCGAAAATGAGCAGACAGAGAGACTTCAGTTTCTTTCGGAGGAAAAATTATGGACGTCCGGGGGACTGGAAGCAGCGATCCAGTGTGCTTCTGACCGGAAGAAACCAGAGCTTTTGAGTTTGCTGATGAATGAACAGCACCAGAGAATGCCGCAGAAAAAGAAACGGTTTGTATTGTAGGAAACATATTTATTATAGGAAGGATACACATAGATGGGAGAAGAAAATAATCAGGAAGCAGCGGAAAAGCTGCAGCAGATTGGAAGCAGTATTCTGGCTGCGGCAAGGGATGAGCTGTATCTGGGAATGCGGTTTCTGGATGTGGCGTTGAGCAGTTTTTCCTATCAGATGGACGCATCTGTTAGTCCTTTTGGAACAGACGGGGCAGTGATCTATTTTCATCCTGCCCAGCTTGGCGGTCTGTATCGGCAAAATCGGATCTTGGTAAACCGGGGATATCTGCATATGGTGTTCCACTGCATTTTCCGACATTTTATCAAAAAGGGAATGGACGAAAGATACTGGAATTTAAGCTGTGATATTGCGACAGAGCATATGACGGACGGGATGTATCATCGAAGTGTCCGGTTTTCGAGAAGTCTTCTCAGACGGGAAGTTTACCGAAAACTGGAGGCTGAGAAAAAGGTATTGCATGCAGAACGGATCTATCAGATCCTGATGTCTTGGGAGTTGGAAGAGAAAGAGCTTTTGAAACTGGAGCAGGAATTTTATCAGGATGATCACAAATATTGGGAGAATCAAAGGCCGGATCAGAAGCCGAATCCGCAGATGAACCAGAAGTGGCAGGAGATCAATGAGGAGATGGAAACCGATCTGGAGACTTTTTCCAAGGAAGCGTCTGAACAGACCGGGGATTTTCTGGATCAGGTGAAGGTGGCAAATAGAAAACGGCAGGACTACCGGGAGTTTTTGCGGAAATTTGCGGTATTCAGGGAAGAAATCGGGGTGGATCCAGATTCTTTTGATTATGCGTTTTACAGTTATGGACTTCAGATGTATGGGAATATGCCGCTGATCGAGCCGCAGGAAACAAAAGAAGTAAAGAAAGTGGCGGAATTTGTCATTGTGATCGATACATCCATGTCTTGTTCCGGGGATCTGGTGAAAAAGTTTCTGGAAGAGACGTATGGGATTTTGTGTGAGGCAGACAGCTTTTTTCAAAAGATGAATATCCACATTCTGCAGTGTGACGAGAAGGTACAGTCCGATCAGAAGATCACAGGCAAAGACGAACTGAGGGAGTATATGGAGCATCTTTCGTTGTATGGAGAGGGCGGCACGGATTTTCGTCCGGCTTTTGCATATGTGGATCAGATGCTGGAGCAACATGAATTTGAGAATTTGAAAGGAATGCTTTACTTTACGGATGGATATGGAGTTTATCCGGGAAAAATGCCGGTATATAAAACTGCGTTTGTATTTATGCAGGAAGATTACCGGGATGTAGATGTGCCGCCGTGGGCATTTAAGCTGATATTAGAAGAAACAGAAATTGGAGGAGATACATGGACATAAAGAGAGCAAAACAGGAAATCAAAGATTCCATCGAGGCATATTTGATGAAAGATGAATTTGGAGAGTATCGGATCCCGGCGATCCGGCAGAGACCGATTTTTCTGGTAGGACCGCCGGGAATCGGTAAAACGCAGATCATGGAGCAGATCGCAAAGGAGTGTCACATCGGTCTGGTGGCATATACGATCACCCATCATACCAGACAAAGTGCAGTGGGACTTCCGTTTATCCAGGAGAAGGAATATGGAGAAACTACGGTGTCAGTGACAGAATATACCATGAGTGAGATCATTGCATCTGTGTACGATAAAATGGAAAAAACAGGAATTCGGGAAGGTATTCTATTTCTGGACGAGATCAACTGTGTATCTGAGACATTGGCTCCGACGATGCTGCAGTTTTTGCAGGGCAAGACCTTTGGAAATCAGAAAGTGCCGGAAGGCTGGGTCATTGTGACAGCCGGAAATCCGCCGGAATACAACAAATCGGTGCGGGAGTTTGATGTGGTGACGCTGGATCGGATCAAGCGGATCGAGGTGGAAGAGAATTTTGAGGTATGGAAAGAATATGCGTATCGTCAGGGGATCCATCCGGCAGTGATCTCTTATCTTGAAATCCGCCGGAAAAATTTTTACCGTATTGAAAACACGGTGGATGGGAAAGTATTCGCCACGGCAAGAGGATGGGAAGATCTGTCTCAGCTGATCCAGGTGTATGAGATGCTGGGAAAAACGGTGGATCGGGATGTGGTTTTCCAGTATATTCAACATCAGCTGATCGCAAAAGATTTTGCCAATTATCTGGCGCTTTATTATAAGTACAAACAGGATTATGCCGTAGAAGATCTGATCCGGGGAAATTGGAATCCGGTTCTGATCCAGAAGATCAAAACTGCGTCGCTGGATGAGCATTTGCATATGGTGGGACTTTTGAGCGGTCGTCTGGGAGAGGCCTTTGCAGAATGCTACCGAATGGATGCAGTGGTAACCAGAATGTATGACTATATGTTGTCATATCGGGAACATCAGGAAGAATGGACGCTGAAAGATGTGCTTCAGAACGTGGCATGTGATCTGGAAGCAGGGAAAAAGGCAGAACAGCTGACCCGCACAGAAGAGAAGATCTTACAGAAGGTGGAGGCATTTTTTGAGAAGATTAGAGTCCGTCTGGACGAAACCTCTTCCTCGAAAGCAGAGATGTATGAGGCAGTGAAAACGCAGTTTGAAGCAGAGGCAGAGCAGTTGGAAGGAAAGATAGAAGAAACTTCCAAGATGCTTCAGCATGTATTTGATTTTCTGGAGGCAGCATTTGGCGAGAGTCAGGAAATGGTTGCCTTTATCACAGAATTAAATGCAAATTACTACAGTGTGTGGTTTATCAAAGAGAATGGATCGGATTCTTATTATAGATATAATAAAGGGCTTCTGTTTGAAGAACGACAGCAGAAGATCCTTGGCCAGATGGCAGAAGTGGAAGATATTCTTTCCACAGGGATGAAAGAATAAAAAGAAAGATACAGGAGCAGCAGTATGATAAAAGTAATTGCAAGTGACATGGATGGAACCCTTCTGGGAAATGATCATAAGATCGCGCCGGAGACACTTTCAGCGATCCGGGAAGCGCAAAGTGCCGGAATCCGTTTTATGATCGCTACCGGACGGAATTTTACAGGAGCTATGGAAGAATTGAAAGGTACGGATCTGGTTTGTGATTATATTGTGGGGAGTGGGGCAGAAGTCAGGGATCCCCAGCAGAAGATCGTAGTTACAGCATCGTTGAGTATTGCCGTGTGTGAAGAAATTTACCGGGTATTACAGGACTTTCCGATTTCGATCATATTTAGCTCCGGGCATTATGACTACCGGATTGGAACAAAGGAAGAGATTGAGGCAAGCTATTTGAAACAGATCCAGCTGTTTCATCAGGATACCGGGCAGATGGTAGGAGAGGAAGAAATTTTAAAATCCGCTTTGTATCGAAGAATTGTAGAGAATACGAAGATCATTTCTGATTTTGAAGAGCTGAGAAATACACAGGTGCCGGTTTACAAGGTTTTCCTGTATTCGGATGATCTGGAGATGCTGGATGAGATTAGCAGAAAGCTGTCGGAAAATGAAAAAATCGCGGTCGCTTCGTCTTTTCGGACAAATCTTGAGATTACCGCAGTGGAAGCGCAAAAAGGCCCGGTTTTGAAACAATATATTGAATCCCTTGGATATTCCATGGAAGAAGTGATGGTTCTGGGAGACAGTCTCAATGATTACTCCATGCTTTCTATGGATTTCGGAGCGACAGTTGCCATGGAAAATGCGGTTCCCGAAATTCAGAAAGTTGCGAAATACATTACAAAATCAAATGAAGAGTTCGGGGTTGCCCATGCCATCCGAAAAGTCCTTTCTGTACAGAAAAAGGTCGGATAAGTTTCTTTTTTTCTGTCAGCACTTGTGCTAAAATGGGAAACGAAGAAATCGAAAGGGGAATTGGAAATGGATGTCAGAACAATGCGGAATCATGTACTGGGAATGAAAGTGGTCAAGTCACTGGAAAGCCGCAATATGGAAGCATACTTTGTGGAGACGAAGGAAGAAGCAGTCAAAAAAGCGCTGGAATTGATGCCACAAGGAAGTTCCGTCAGTTGGGGCGGAACGATGAGCGTGACAGAAGTCGGCCTGATGGATGCGATCAGAAAAGGAGAGTATCTTTTATATGACAGAGATCAGGCAGAGACGTCCGAGGAACGGGAAGATATGATGCGGAGAGCTTTTTTTGCTGATTTTTATCTCGGAAGTACCAATGCGCTGAGTGAAGATGGGGTTTTAGTTAATATTGACGGCAATGCCAACCGGGTTGCAGCGTACGCCTATGGTCCGAAGCATGTCCTTCTGATCGTGGGGATGAATAAGGTGGTAAAAACGGCAGAAGATGCCGTGCAGCGAGCCAGACAGGAAGCAGCTCCGATCAATGCGCAGCGGTTTCAGAAAGAGACACCGTGTGTGGAGAGAGGCACTTGTTTTGACTGTAAAAAACCAGGGTGTATCTGTTCACAGATTTTGGTGACAAGATTCAGTCAGACCCCAAAGCGGATCAAAGTGATCCTGGTCAATGAATCTCTGGGATTTTAAAATAGAATAAAAGGTGGAAGTAATTTTGATGAAAGAGAACAAGCAAAAGAAAAGAAAACAGAAAAAAGGGTGGGATCCCCTGTCTTTGACGGTTCTGCTGGTAGCGCTGTGCATATTTATCTTTTCTGCATATCAGCTGGCAATGATGATCATTCCATATTATGCAGGCGGTGAGGAGTATGACAAGGTCAAGAACCTTGCGATCGTCAGTGATAAGATCGGAGAAGGAATTGAAGAAGCACCGAAGTTTCAGATAGATTTTGACAAACTGCTGCAGGAAAATCCGGATACGGTGGCGTGGCTTCGGTTCGATCAGCCTTCCATCATCAGTTATCCGGTCGTAAAGAGTGCGGATAACAACGAGTATCTGACCAAGACTTTTACTGCAAATGACAACAAGCTGGGAACGATTTTTATGGATATGCGAAATCAGAATGATTTCAGCGACCGTAATACCTTTATTTATGGACATAATATGAAGGTAGGCGGTGAGATGTTCTCCCAGTTGAATGAATATGCAAACGAAGAGTTCTACAAACAGCATCCATATTTTTATATTTACACGCCAGATGGAAGGACGCTGGTTTATGAAGTATTTTCAGCGAGAGTGGTGAAGGATTCTGCGGAAGTTTATAATCTGAATATTACGACAGATGAAGAGTTTGAAGCATATCTTGCAGATTGTAAGAGTACTTCAAATTATGTGACATCTCCAGGAGTGGATAAAGATTCCAAGATCGTAAGTCTTTCCACCTGTACGAATGTCAACGATGATGAACGATTCCTGGTACAGGGTGTTTTGATTAGAGAAGAATAAAAGAAAAGGAGGCCTGGCATGGCAGACAGATTTGAGGTAGGGGATGTGATCCGGATGAAAAAGCCTCACCCGTGCGGGAGTTCAGAATGGGAAGTGCTGCGTGTGGGAGCGGATTTCCGGCTCAAATGTCAGGGGTGCGGACATCAGATTATGGTGGCGCGAAAACTGGTAGAAAAGAATACAAAAGAAATTAAGAAAAAAGCTTGAAACAAGCAAATTTTTGTGGTAAAATAAGAAACTGTGACGTACTGTTGAATTATCAGTGGACACAATTTTCCTTGTTCCCGGAAGAACCGGGGGCCAGAGACCATAAGGAGGTGCAGAACATGAACAAGTATGAGTTAGCTGTTGTTGTCAGCGCAAAAATCGAAGACGATGCCAGAGCTGCTGTGATCGAGAAAGTGAAAGAACTGATTACACGTTTCGGTGGCAACGTAACTGACGTTGATGAATGGGGTAAGAGAAGATTCGCTTACGAAATTCAGAAAATGAAAGAAGGATTTTACTACTTCGTACACTTCGAGTCTGAAGCAAACGTTCCTGCAGAAGTGGAACAGCGTATCCGCATCATGGACAACGTGCTCAGATATTTATGCGTAAGACAGGAAGCATAGAGAAGAGAGGTATATATGAATAAAGTGGTTTTGATGGGTCGCTTGACAAGAGACCCGGAAGTTAGATACTCACAAGGTGACAGTGCAACTGCAGTTGCAAGATATACAGTAGCAGTAGACCGCAGATTCAAGAGAGACGGAGAGCCGACCGCAGATTTTATTCCGTGTGTCGTATTCGGACGCTCTGCTGAGTTCGCTGAGAAGTATTTCCGTCAGGGGATGAGGGTTTCTATTTCTGGAAGAATCCAGACAGGAAGCTATACGAACAAAGACGGCATTAAGGTCTACACAACAGAAGTTATTGTAGAAGAGCAGGAATTTGCTGAGAGCAGAGCTGAGAGCGAAGCCAACAGAAATACATTCCATTCTTCACCGGCACCTTCACCGGCACCAAGTATTGATGCTGGAGACGGCTTCATGAATATTCCGGATGGAATTGATGAAGAATTACCGTTTAACTAACTTCAAAAGCCAGAGTTATCAAAATAGGAGGTAATGGAGATGGCTTACGAAAAAGGTAGCAGACCAGAAGGTGGCTTCAAGAAGAGAGGCCCGGCACGCAGAAGAAAAAAAGTTTGCGTATTCTGTGGAAAAGAGAATAACGAAATCGATTATAAAGATGTTGCAAAACTGAAAAAGTATGTTTCTGAAAGAGGAAAAATTCTTCCTAGAAGAATTACAGGAAACTGTGCAAAACATCAGAGAGCCCTTACAGTAGCAATCAAGAGAGCAAGACATATTGCTCTGATGCCATACGTACAGGACTAATCGTTTGATTAGAACACAAAACTCCGGCTTGTCCATGACAGGTACGGAGTTTTTTCTGTTGTTTTTAAAAACAAATGATTGATATCTGTTGAAAATAGCGTATACTGGAAGCAAAACGATTGATAAGAAGAGAGGGCAGAACATGGCAAGACCACAGAAATGCAGATGTATTTGTGAGAAACCGAAGGTAACGGGATTTATCCCGCAGGGATATCAGGGTGTCTCCCAGGTTAATCTGACGTATGATGAATATGAAGTGATCCGCCTTTTGGATTATGTGGAGATGACACAGGAAGAATGTGCGGTGAAGATGGAAGTGTCCAGACCGACTGTGACCAGGATTTATAATGAGGCGCGCAAAAAAGTGGCGGATGCACTTGTGAATGGCAGACAGATCACGATCGGCGGGGGAGATGTGACCGTGTGTGAGAAAATACGGCCGGAATGTGATCATATCAAGCATTGCTGCCACAAACGCAAAACGGTCTCTGAAACCGGGCAGTAAAAAAGAATGGAACAAACAGAGCTTCTGTGTTAGAATGATGGAATCATGGAAAGAATTTAAGTGGAGGCAGAAAGAGCAGGAAAATTATGGATTTAAACAAAGAAAATTTAAAAAAGATACGTGGACTAATCGTATTTACAGTAATCCTTTTGATTGCATTGTGGAATTATCAGTTGATCCTAGGTGCGGTCAGCCGTTGTCTGGGAATTGTTTTTCCATTTCTTCTGGGAGGCGCGATCGCATTCGGTGTGAATGTCCCGATGAGTTTTTTTGAAGAGAAGCTGTTCCAGAATCAGGTGATGAAAAAGAAAAAGCTGGCACAGAAGCTGGCCCGGCCGGCAAGTCTGGTGATCACGTTGATCGCAGTTTTGACCGTGATTAGTTTGGTGATCTTCGGAGTGCTTCCGAAATTAGGAGATACTTTTCTGGCATTAGGAAAAAGCATACAGGATTTTATGCCGAAGGTGCAGGTATGGGCAGAAGAGATCTTCCATAACAATAAAGAAATCCTGGAGTGGATGGATGATCTGACATTAGACTGGGATAAGATCTTAAATGAAGTGGTGAGATTTTTCACCAGCGGAGCCAGCAGTGTGCTTGGTTCTACATTTGTAGTGGCCAGACGGATCGCAAGTGGGATCACCACATTTGTGATCGCATTTGTATTTTCATGTTATATTTTGCTTCAGAAAGAAAAACTGAATATCCAGATCCGAAAGATCATGTATGCGTATATGAAAGAAGAGCGTGTGAAAAAAGTGCTGGATGTATGTTCTTTGAGTTATCGGACATTTTCCAATTTTTTGACAGGCCAGTGCCTGGAGGCAGTGATCCTGGGAACCATGTTTGTAATCTGTATGGGAATCCTGCAGATGCCATATGCATTGCTGATTGGAGTACTGATCGCATTTACCGCGCTGATCCCGATTTTCGGAGCATTTATCGGTTGTGTAGTTGGAGCATTTTTGATTTTGACGGTGGCTCCAATGAAAGCATTGATTTTTGTGATCATGTTCCTGGTTCTTCAGCAGATTGAAGGCAATCTGATTTATCCAAGGGTGGTAGGCAGTTCGGTTGGACTTCCATCAATCTGGGTGCTTGCGGCAGTCAGTATTGGAGCCAGTCTGATGGGAATCGTAGGTATGCTGATCTTTATCCCGATCGTTTCGGTATTGTATGCCCTGCTCCGGGGAAATGTGTATGAACACCTGGAGCAAAAAGGGATTGCAGTGGACCGGGAATCCGGGGAATTGCAAAGAGCCGGCGAAACAAAACAGGAAGAAGGCTGACAGATGGGAGAAAAAATGGTATACTAAAGCTGAGTTTGTGAAAAACAGTACCTGGGGAGGCTGCACGAACGGAAAGTATGGATAGAGGATTAAAATCATGAAGAAAAAAAATATGCGCTTAAAGGGACAGCTGAGAATGTACATGCAGTGGCCACTTATCATGACAGTGTTACTGCTGGCGATGAATATCTGGATGTATATGACAGACCGGAAAGCGGGATTCACGATGACAGTTTTTGTCGGGATTTATGTAGTGATCGTTGGAATTTTATATTTTTATAATCGATCCCTGATCCTGGCAGATCTGATCCAGTTCTCCACACAATATAAGGGAATCCAGAATACGCTGTTAAAAGAGTTGACGGTTCCTTATGCCATTGTACTGGAAGACGGACATATTCTCTGGAAAAATGATCGTTTTGCAGAGATTACAGACGCAAGAGAAAAGTATCTGCAGAAGATGATTCCACAGTTGAACCGGGGGAGTTTTCCAAAAGAAGACGAGACCAGAAAAGAGCTGGAAGTTACTTATAAAGAGCGAGATTATCAGGTAGAGCTGCGCAGGATTTCTCTGGAGGGTTTTAGCGAAAGCGAGCCGATGCTGCAGATCCCGAAAGAAAAAGAATATTTTATTGCCGTTTATATGCGGGATGTGACCGAATTAAATTCTTATATCCGGGAGAATGAGGATCAGAGACTGATCGCAGGATTGATCTATATTGATAACTACGATGAAGTCATGGAGAGTGTCGAAGAAGTACGTCAGTCACTTCTGGTAGCTTTGATCGACCGTAAGATCAATAAGTACATCAATGATGTAGACGGTATTGTGAAAAAGCTGGAAAATGATAAATATTTCTTTGTTGTCAAAAAAGAGGGATATCGTAAGTTTGAGGCAGATAAATTCTCTCTTTTGGAAGAAGTAAAACAGGTGAACATCGGAAATGCCCGCTCTGCGACATTGAGTATTGGACTGGGACTGAATACAGCAACTTATGCCCTCAGTTATAATTATGCCCGCATGGCCATCGATCTCGCTCTTGCAAGAGGAGGAGATCAGGCAGTTATCAAAGATTGTCGGGGAATTACGTATTTTGGTGGAAAGAAAGAGCAGACCGCGAAAAATACCCGGGTAAAAGCCAGAGTCAAGGCAGAAGCACTCCGGGAGTTTATCGTGGCAAAAGATCAGGTTATTGTCATGGGACATAAGATTTCTGATCCGGATTCCTTCGGCGCCTGCATGGGAATCTACAGAGCAGCTGTGGCGCTGGAAAAGAAAGCCCATATTGTGATCAACGATGTTAGTACGTCGATCCGGCCCTTATATGATGAGATCGCACAGAGCAGTGTATATGGAAAAGATATTTTCCTAACTTCTTCAGAAGCGATGGATTATATATCTGACAGCGCGATGGTGGTGGTAGTTGATACGAACAAGCCGCAGATGACGGAATGTCCGGAATTGCTGAAGCGTTCCAAGACGATCGCGGTTCTGGATCACCACAGACAGAGCAGTACAGTGATCGACAATGCCGTGTTGTCGTATATTGAGCCGTATTCTTCTTCGACTTGTGAGATGGTCGCGGAAGTGCTGCAGTATATTGTGGATGATATCAAAGTTCCATCCATTGAGGCAGATTGTCTGTATGCAGGGATTATGATTGATACAAGAAACTTTATGAACCGGACGGGTGTCCGTACATTTGAGGCAGCGGCTTACCTGCGGCGCTGCGGCGCAGATATTACCCGGGTCAGAAAGATGTTCCGGGATGATATGGAGTCTTATCGTGCCAAAGCAGAGGCCATGCGTCTGGCAGAGGTGTACCGGGAGCAGTATGCCATTGCACAGTGTCCGAGCAACATTGCAAGTCCGACAGTACTGGCGGCACAGGCGGCCAATGAATTGTTGGATATCAGTGGCATCAAGGCATCTTTTGTGCTGACAGTATACAATGGAAGGATTTTCCTGAGCGCACGTTCCATTGATGAGGTGAATGTGCAGATTATAGCAGAAAAACTGGGCGGCGGAGGGCATATCAATTCTGCCGGGGCACAGTTTGAACATACCAATGTAGAAGAGGCGATCGCGGCCTTAAAAGTTACGATCGATCAGATGATAGAGGAAGGAGATATATAACCATGAAAGTAATCTTATTACAGGATGTAAAATCACTGGGAAAAAAAGGAGAGATCGTCAATGTAAATGACGGTTATGCAAGAAATTTTATTTTGCCGAAAAAGCTTGGAGTAGAAGCTAACGGAAAAAATCTGAATGATCTGAAACTGCAGAAGAATAATGAGGCAAAAGTTGCACAGGAGCATCTGGATGCGGCAAAGGAACTGGCAGAAGAACTCAAAGCAGGAAAAGTTGTCCTGACAATGAAAGTGGGAGAGGGCGGAAGAACTTTTGGCTCTGTTTCCAGCAAAGAGATCGCGGAAGCAGTCAAATCACAGATGAATCTGGACATTGATAAAAAGAAAATCCAGCTGAAAGAGCAGATCAAAACACTGGGAACACATATCGTATCTGTGAAATTACATCCGGAAGTGACAGCAGAGCTGAGCGTTTCCGTAAAAGAAGCGTAAGGGGTTGCAGATTAGTATGGAAGCAGCGATGAAACGAATCCTGCCTCACAGTACAGAGGCAGAGCAGGCCGTGATCGGCGCCATGCTGATGGACAAAGATGCGATCATGGTCGCAGCCGAGATGCTGACAGGAGAAGATTTCTATCAGAGTGCATACGGAGTGCTGTTTGATGCCATGGTGGAATTGTTTCAGTCCGGAAAGCCGGTGGATCTGATCACATTGCAGGAGCATTTGAAAGAGAAGAATGTTCCTCCGGAGATCAGCGAACTTGAGTTTGCAAGAGAGTTGCTGATGAGCGCACAGACTTCCGCAAATATCAAATATTATGCAGAAATCGTACGGGAAAAGGCGACCCTTCGAAAGATGATCAAGATCAATGAAGAAATTGCAAATAACTGTTATCTGGAGAATCAGCCGCTGGATGTGATCATGGATTCCGCAGAAAAGCGGATTTTTGAACTGGCACAGCATGGAAACAGCCAGGAATATACTCCCATCAAGCAGGTCGTATTAAACGCCCTGGAGGTGATCGAGAAAGCCTCCAAGACGAAGGGAACTGTGACCGGAATCCCTACAGGATTTATCGATCTGGATTACAAGCTGTCCGGTCTGCAGCGTTCAGATCTGATCCTGGTGGCAGCCCGTCCATCTATGGGAAAGACCGCATTTGTACTGAATATCGCACAGCATGTGGCATTTCGTCAGGAAAAAGCAGTTGCAATCTTCAGTTTAGAGATGTCCAAGGAGCAGCTAGTCAATCGTCTGTTCTCCCTGGAAGCTCATGTAGATGCACAGATTCTGCGAACCGGAAATCTGAAAGATACAGATTGGGAAAAGCTGATCGAGGGAGCAGGTACCATTGGAAAATCGAAGCTCATCATTGATGATACTTCTGGAATTTCTATTACAGAGATGCGTTCCAAATGCCGGAAATATAAGCTGGAGCATGGTCTGGACCTGATCATCATCGACTACCTGCAGTTGATGAGTGGAAGCGGCGGAAGAAGCAACGAAAGCCGTCAGCAGGAGATTTCAGAAATCTCCCGGTCCTTAAAAGGTCTGGCCAGAGAATTGAATGTACCGGTGATCGCACTGTCTCAGCTGAGCCGTGCTGTAGAACAGAGAACGGACAAACGCCCGATGCTTTCCGACCTTCGTGAGTCCGGAGCCATCGAGCAGGATGCCGATGTCTGTATGTTTATCTATCGTGAAGATTATTATATTCCTGATACAGAAGACAAAAATATTGCGGAGATCATCATTGCAAAGCAGAGAAACGGTCCGGTAGGAACTGTCAGACTTGCATGGATGCCGCAGTACACTCGTTTTGGAAATGAACTCCGTCAGGATCAGCAGTGATTGAACATACTTTTTAATCTTCCAAGTGGATGTTCCCGGGCAGCCTCTTTGCGGCTTGCCTGCTGTTGGCGGATCAACGTATCCAGTTTGCGGAAATGCTCTTCTTCCTGGCGCTCTTTTGCCTGGAAGAGGAAGTCCATTTCTCTTATGACATCAGTGGTCACAGACTTACTGATGTCTTTTTTTAAGGTGTCGTTGTTGGATACGACAACTTCTGTCAGCACATCGCCGATCAAAGAGCGCACCTGTTCCAGCTGTGTGATCGGTACGACCTCAGCTTCTGTTGCAGTGACCGGGGCAGATACTGCCGTTAAGGTCGATGGCACTGCAGGAGATGAAGCAGTCTGTGCGGCAGAAGCTTCTTTTTTCAGAGCGGCTTTTTTGAATGCCTCTGTCTTCTGAAGTTTTAATTTGGTTGATTTTAGTTCCGGAATGAGTGGCTTTAAGTCCTTTAAAAGCATTCCGGCATCTTTTAGTTTTTTAATACAGCAAAAGAGTTGTATATCATCTTCGGTATAATATCGATGTCCCATTTCTGTACGCCCGATGACAAGTTCCAGTTCTTCCTCCCAGTAACGCAGAACGTGAGATTCTACGTGAACCTGTTTTGCAGCTTCAGAAATCATAAATCTGACCTCGCCCATTAAAATATACCTCCTATGATCTGTTTTCGGTATTATTATAGCATGCGCTGGAAAAACGTGCCTTAGAAACCGTTCGTCAAATTGTGTCAGGAAGTGACTTTAAGAAAGATACGGAAAGAGGTAGAAACAGAAAAAGAGCATCTTGAACCTGAACGTTCAAAATGCTCTTTTTACGCGTGTGATCACTCGCAAATATTAAAAATTATTCTGCTGAAATAGCGCCTGTAGGACAAGCAGCTTCACATGCTCCACAGTCAACGCAAGCATCAGCGTCGATTTCGTATTTGCCATCGCCTTCGGAGATAGCTCCTACTGGACATTCGCCTTCGCAAGAACCACAGCTTACACATTCATCACTAATTACGTGTGCCATAATATGTATTCCTCCTTCTTTGGAATTACGATAAACTGTTACCGTTACAAACATTCTAATACAAATACGGGAAATATACAAGCATTATCAGATGGAATTTATGCTCAAAATTTGATGCAATTGGAAACGGGAAAATTCAAAATTTTTGAAAAATTAAGAAATTATTTCTTTTTTTTTCACAGAAATCGTGTATAGTATTAAGAGATTCTAAAATGTGCAAGTGATACTGGAGGTTTTTAGATATGAGAAAAAAGTGGAGAGTCGTGATTCCGACCATGCTGTGCGTTGCACTGGCAGCCAGTGCCTGTGCAAAGAAAGAGGAAAAACCGACATTTACAGGAGAGAAGACAGAGATTCCAAAATATCAGGCGAATTTGGATTTTGTGTCACCCACGGCATATAGTAATGTGCAGGGACTGAAGCTGGAGCCGGGTACTTATATCTCGATCATTGGAAAAGATAAAAATGCATCTTATTGGAAAGAAGTGAAAAAGGGAGTAGAGCAGGCTGTGAAAGATTTGAATAAGGAGCTTGGATATAGTGGAGAGGACAAGATTAAGGCGACCTTTAATGCTCCTGATGGGGAGAATATTGATGAGCAGGTGAATATTCTCGATGAAGAACTGGCTAGATATCCGGATGCGGTAGGGATTGCCAGTATTGATGAAGATGCATGTAAGGTGCAGTTTGATGCCGCGGCAGAGAATGGGATTCCGGTGGTTGCGCTGGATTCCGGGAATACCTATCAGGGCATTCAGTGTACGGTGAAGACAAATCATAAAGAAGCCGCCAGGACAGCGGCATTTCAGTTGAGCAACTGGATCCAGGATGAGGGAGAAGTACTGTTGTTGGCAGTAGACAGCAATTCTGAGGCGGCAAAAGAACGGCTGGCAGGATTTCAGGAAGAGATTGAAAGCGGTCATCCGAATGTGAAGATCGTAGATATGATTTACTGTGATCAGATGGATGAATTAAAGAAAGAGATCACAGAGAAAAAGAATGCGGCAAAGAAAGCAGAGGAGCCGGAGGTTTTGCCGGAAGATCTCAGTGATGAAGATGTTATTTTATATTATATGGAGCAATATCCAAATTTGAAAGGGATGTTCGGAACGAATGTGGCAGCAACACAACTTGGGTTATCTGCATTACAAGAGGCAGAACTGACGGAGGAGATCGTATTGACCGGGTTTGATGCGGGAGAAGATCAGATCACAGCGTTAGAAAACGGAGAGATTAAAGGGCTGGCAGTGCAGAATCCGTTTGCGATCGGCTATGCGTCCGTTGTGGCAGCAGCCAGAAGTATCCTTCAGACGGGGAATGAAGCTGTAGTGGATACCGGATATGTGTGGGTCACAAAAGAGAATCTGAAAGAAGCGTCGATCCAGAGTATGCTTTATCAATAATTTTTCATAGAGAATTAGAAAGGCGCTGCCAATTCCGTTACGGAAAGGTGCGCCTTTACTTGTGAGAAATGTCGATATGCTGCAGTTTTGATATTGAATAGACGGGCTTTATAATCCTAGACCTTGGTCAGGGAAAAGATAAATTCGGTTCCTACTCCTTCTGTGCTGATCACATTGATATGTTCATCATGAGCCTGAATGGCTTCTTTTACGATAGCAAGTCCAAGACCTGTTCCTTTCTTGTCTTTTCCTCGGGACAGGTCGGATTTGTAGAAACGTTCCCAGATTTTATTCAGTTCTTTTTTGGGAATTCCTATGCCTCTGTCTTTGACAGAGACAAAAACTTTTCCGCCTTTTTCCGTTACTTCGATGGTGACAAAAGAGTCATTTCCACTGAACTTGATGGCATTGTCGATCAGGTTATACAGAACCTGCTGGATTTTCCTGCGGTCTGCGTAGACGATGACACTTCCGGCGAGCAGTAAAAGCTCAATGGAAATCCGTTTGCTGGTACAGGTGCCTTCAAAAGAAGCAGCGGTATTTTTGATCATCTGTTGGATATCAAATTCCGTTTTATCCAGGATCAGCTCATTTCGGTCAAATTGGTTGAGTGTCAGAAGATCCTGTGTCAGATCGGTCAGGCGCTCGGTTTCAAATAAAATGATGTTTAAATATTTCTCATGCAGTTCCGGAGGAATGGTACCGTCCGTCATAGCCTGCACGTATCCTTTGATCGAGGTCAGAGGGGAGCGGAAGTCGTGGGAAACATTTGCCACGATTTTTTTCTGATATTCTTCCATGTCTCTTAACTGAGAGGACATATAGTTCAAAGATGCCGATAGATATCCCATTTCGTCGTGAGTACTGACCGGAATTTCATAGGTTAGATTGCCGGAAGCATATTGTGTGGCAGCTTCTGTAATCTGTCTCAATGGACGGAATACAAAAAATTCAAATCCGATTAGGAAGATAAAGGAGAGAAGATAGATAACTGCCATGGTAATATATACCGGGAGGAGCAGGGTGTCGCAGGTTTCTTTCAGATTTGCAACAGGTTTGTGAAGAAGGAGATAGCCTTGAATGGAAAAATCCTGTGTCACCGGAGCCATAACGGTAATCACGTCTTCCTGAAAATAGTCATGATAAGTTCCCAGGATGAATTGATTGTTTCCAATTTCTGCAGGGTCGAATCCTTCGATCTTTTCCGGCACATCTGTATTTTCGAGAGGCGCTGAGGTGATCAAAGTCCCGTCTGTCTCTACAAACCAGAGCGAAGCATCCAGATATAACTGCATTGCCTGCAGCTGGGAGTGTACCGCCCAGGAAGAAACGTCTTCCGAGAAATAGGATGGCAGATAAGAATTTGCAGTCTGGCTGGCCACCCGATACATATTCTGGGAAGAATCCTTTTCCAGCATATTCAGAAGAAGCTGTGTTGCCAGAAGAGAGACTGTAAATAGACTGAGAAATCCGAAGATGATATATAAAATAATAAATTTTAAACGCAGAGTGCTTTTCATGGTATCATCCTTCTTATTTTACTTCGAATTTGTAACCAATACCCCAGACTGTGCTGAGACTCCATCCGGCATGGTCTTTGATCTTTTCACGCAGACGTTTGATGTGAACGTCTACAGTGCGGGTATCTCCGATATATTCATAGCCCCAGATCTGATCCAGGAGTTGTTCTCTTGTGAACACCTGGTTCGGGGAAGCTGCAAGAAAGTAAAGTAGCTCTAGTTCTTTTGGTGGCATATCGATCGTTTGTCCATCGCATACAACAGAATAGTTGGTAAGGTTGATCGTAAGACCTTCATATTCAACGCATTTTGTACGTTCGGCAGCAGGGGCTTCCTGTTTGGCGGGCTGATAGCGTCGGAGTACTGCGCGTACACGGGCAACCATCTCTTTGGAGTCAAAAGGCTTCATAATATAGTCATCGGCGCCAAGTTCCAGTCCCAGAACCTTGTCAAATACTTCTCCTTTTGCAGAGAGCATGATGATCGGGATCTGGGATTTGGCGCGTAGTTCCCGACAGACCTGATAGCCGTCGATCCCCGGCAGCATCAGGTCTAACAGGACCAGATTTGGCTGATAGGTCTCGAAAGCAGACAGGGCGTCTTCCCCATTGGATACGATTCTGGTATCAAAACACTCTTTCATCAGATAGAGTGAGATCAGTTCTGCGATATTTTCATCGTCATCTACAATTAAAATTTTCTGTTTTGTAATCATAAATACTCCTCTCTAATATAACCCCGTTTATTTTAGTTCTACGATCGTAACTCCTGCATCACCTTCCCCGAATTCTCCCAGTCGGTAAGATTTGACATGCTTCTGACGACGCAGAAATTCATGGATACCTTTTCTGAGTGCACCGGTTCCTTTGCCATGTACGACCCGGACGGTGCTCAGATGAGAGAGCAGTGCATCGTCCAGATATTTGTCCAATTCAGCAACTGCTTCATCGACTGTTTTTCCAAGCAGGTTGATCTCCGGGCTGACAGACAGGGATTTGCTCATCTTTAACTTTCCTTTGGAAGTCCGCTTGAAAGATTTTGGCGCATAAGGATTCACTTCTTCGATGATCTCCAGATCGGAGATCGGAACTTGTGATCTTAAGATTCCCATCTGCACGGTTACATTTCCGCGGGCATCCGGAAGGGAACTGATGGTTCCAGTCAGATTCATGCTGAGTACTTTCACCGATTCTCCAAGTTTGAAATCAGATGGCTTGTAGGCTTTCTTCGGTTTTTGCGACTTCAATCCGGAAGGTGCGGTATTTTCTTTCATTTTTTTGCGGAGACGTTCTCGTTCTTTTTCCATTTCGGCAGCAGAAATATTCTGTTTTCCAAATTTGTGGAAATTTTTGATTGTCTCATCTGCCACTTCTTTGGCATCCCGCAGGATGGTATTGGCTTTTTCCCGGGCTTCTGCAAGGATTCGTTCTCGTTGTTCTTCGATCTTCTCCTGCTTTTGTTTTGCCTGACTTTTCAAGTCTTCGATTTCTTTTTTATAGGCTGCGATTTCTTCCCGTTCTTTTTCAATGGTACGTTTGCTGGTCTCCAGATCTGAGATCAGATCTTCAAAGGAAACATCCTGTTCTGAAAGTCTGGCTTTGGCATCTTCGATAATATAATCCGGGAGTCCCAGCTTGCCGGAAATCGCAAATGCATTACTTTTTCCTGGGATTCCAATCAGAAGACGGTAAGTTGGACGCAGACTTTCTACATCAAATTCACAGCAGGCATTTTCCACGTCCGGAGTGGAGAGGGCAAATACTTTCAATTCGCTGTAGTGTGTGGTCGCCATGGTGCGGATTCCCCGTCCACGCAGGTAAGAAAGGATCGCGATGGCCAGTGCAGCTCCTTCGGTAGGGTCTGTTCCGGCACCAAGTTCGTCAAAAAGAACCAAAGAGTGCTCATCCACATCCTGCAGGAAAGAAACGATATTTGTCATGTGGGAGGAGAAGGTACTTAAGCTCTGTTCGATGCTCTGTTCGTCTCCGATATCTGCATAAACCTGACGAAATACTGCCAGTTCCGATCGATCTCTTGCCGGAATGTGAAGACCGGACTGTCCCATCAAAGTAAAGAGTCCCACAGTTTTTAAAGACACGGTCTTTCCTCCGGTATTTGGTCCGGTGATGATTAAAAGCGAAAAATCGTTCCCCAGGGACACGGTGATAGGAACCACCTTTTTGGGATCCAGGAGAGGGTGTCTTCCTTCTCGGATTAAAATGCGGCCTTCGGTATTCAGGATCGGACGGCTGGCATTCATAGAAAGGGCCAGCGCTCCACGGGCGAAGATAAAGTCCAGATCTGTCAGAATCCGGTAATCGGTACGGATCTCTTCTATATATTGTGCAGTCTCTTCACTGAGACGAGCGAGGATCACCTGAATTTCTTCCTGCTCTTTGGCGTACAGTTCTTTCAGATCATTGTTCAGTTTTACCACGGCCATGGGCTCGATAAATAATGTAGAACCTGTTGAGGACTGGTCATGGATCATCCCGTTGACCTGACTGCGATATTCGGATTTGACTGGAACACAATAACGGTCTCCTCGCATGGTGATGATCGGATCCTGCAGATAGGTGCGCAGAGAACCATTCACCAGATTGGTAAGGGTGGCATGGACTTTATCATTGATCTGTCCGATGCTGCGGCGGATATTCTTCAAGGTACTGCTGGCATCATCACTGATTTCATCTTCTCCCTGAATACAGCGTTCAATTTCGGCGGTCAGAGGAAACAGAGGTTCCAGCTGTTCAAAATAAGAATCCAGACAGTCAGCAAGCTCTTCCTGGGTATCGTGTCTGCCGTAGGCTTTGACTTTCCCCGCGTTTTGAAGAACCTTACAGATACGGAGGAGCTCTCCGCATCCAAGGGCGCCTCCGATTTCCAATCGTTTTAAAGATTCGCCGATCGGGAACGCATTGCCAAAAGAAATACGTCCTTTTTTAACGATTCTTGTAAATGCAGCTTCGGTCTGTTCCTGCCAGGTGTTGATCTTTTCCAGATCAGTCATGGGCTTTAATTTGCGGCAAAGCTGTTTTCCGCGCATAGAAGAAGCCTGTTCTTCCAGAAGTGCGGTGATTTTATAGTATTCTAATTTTGTTAATGTTTTTTGATTCATAGTCTTTCACCTTTTTATTTTCGAACTCATAGCTACATTTTACCTTATTTGCAGAGCAATGAAAAGGATAAATATTGAACAATCCAGGGGAATCGGTTATACTATACAGCAGAGGAGATTGGCCGTTATGCGATGGAATGAAGACCCGAAAGGAAAGTCGGAAAAAGATTCAGAAGAAAAAAAAGAAGAACCCTTTTCTTTTCTGCAGGAGACGATCAAACCAGAACCGATTGCCCATAAGCAAGTCAGAGATAAGCTGATCAAACTGGCTGCTTGCGGTGTTTTGGTGGGAATGTTTGCCTGTCTTGGTTTTTATGCCTTAAAACCATGGGCACAGAAGTTATTTCCGGGATCTCCCCGAACTGTGACGCTTCCGGAGGATACGGAAGAAGAACAGGACACCGAAGAAGAAAATCCGCAGGAAAAGAAAGAAGAGCCGCAGATTTTAAAAGCTGAAGATTACGAGTCGATGATGAAGAGTGTTTACAAAATTGCAGCAGACGCCGGAAAGAGTATTGTGACCGTTTATGGGGAAAAAGAACTGGGCAATCTGACAGCAGACCCTGTAGAGAGCTGCACGGGGATGATCGTAGCAGATAACGGACAGGAACTTTTGATATTGAGCAACAATTCAGTATGTGCAGGTTCTTCTGTCTGGAATGTGAAATTTTCGGATGGAAATCAATATGAAGCGATTCTGAAAAAACAGGATATGAACAGCCATATGGCAGTGTTTGGAGTAAAGAGAGAACAGATCAAAAAATCCACCTGGGAGGGTGTGAGGACAGCTTGTTTTGGAAATTCCAATTTGGTGACGCAGGGCGAGATGGTGATCGCAGTTGGCAATATGTTTGGGTATTCAGATGGGCTTGGGTACGGAATTATTAGTTCCAATGCCCATGAAAAGTCGATACCGGATCATACATTTGGAGTACTGGCAACGGATATTCCGGCAGCAGAGAGATGCAGTGGTGTTCTCTGTAATTTGAAAGGAGAGATCATCGGATTGATCGATTCTGAGATCTGGCCGGAAGATCGGGGGACGACAGTCAATGCATATGCAATTTCAGATCTGAAATCTACCCTGGAACTGTTATTGAACAGTCAGTCTGTTCCCTATGTGGGACTCTATGGTGAGACTGTCAGCAGTGATATTTCAAAATCCAAGGCAATCCCGTCAGGAATGTATGTGACACAGGTGCAGGCAGATTCTCCTGCGATGGCAGCAGGCATCCAGAGTGGTGATGTGATCCAGACGGTCAATGGAACAAAGATCACTACGATGGCGCAGTATGAGGAGGCTCTGCAGGCATGCAAAGTGGATACGAATATCCAGATCAAAGGACAGCGTCTCGGTGCAGGCAAATATGTGGATATATCCTTTCAGGTGACAGTCAGAAGCCGCGAATAAAGAATAAAAGAGAGGAATCAGAACAATTATGAGATATATTAAAGATTTACATGAAGGCGAGACTATCAGAAACGTATACTTGTGCAAAGGAAAGCGTTCTGCAGAGACAAGAAACGGGAAGCCTTTTGATAGTCTGATCCTGCAGGATAAAACAGGAACACTGGATGGAAAAGTGTGGGATCCAAATTCACAGGGAATCGCAGATTATGATGAAAAGGATTTTATTGAAGTGTTTGGTGACGTGATCAGTTACAATGGAAGCCTGCAGCTGAATATCCGTCAGATCAGAAAAGCGGAGGAGGGCGAATACAATCCGGCGGATTATATGCCGACTTCCGAGAAAAGTGTTGATGGGATGTATGAAGAACTTCTTGGATTTATTCGTGGAATTTCAAATCCATGGCTTCGACAGCTTTTGGAATATTATTTTGTAAAAGATGCAGAATTTGTACGTGTATTTAAAGGGCATTCTGCAGCGAAGACTGTACATCATGGATTCGCGGGAGGTCTTTTGGAGCATACATTAAGTGTTGTAAAGATGTGTCGGTATTTTGCAGATACGTATGAGATTTTGAACAGAGATCTTCTTTATGCAGCGGCAATGTGCCATGATATTGGGAAGACAAAAGAACTTTCTGCATTTCCGGATAATGACTATACAGATGACGGCCAGCTCCTTGGACATATTATCATTGGAGTTGAGATGATGAATGATGCGATCCGGGAGATTCCGGGATTTCCGGAGAAGCTTGGCAGTGAATTGAAGCATTGTATCATTTCTCATCATGGGGAACTTGAATATGGTTCGCCGAAAAAGCCGGCACTTGCAGAGGCAATGGCACTGAACCTGGCAGATAATGCAGATGCCAAGATGCAGACTCTGACAGAGATTTTTAAGAATAAACCGGGAAATGACTGGTTGGGTTACAACCGGATGTTTGAGACAAACCTGAGAAGAAGTTCGATCTAGAGACAGAGAAACAAAAGAGGGTGATCACAAGAAGTTTTGTGCGCCCTCTTTTTTCAGATAAGGGAGAAAGCATATGCAGAAGAATGATGTAGTAAAGGTAATGATAGAAGACATAGGGGTAAACGGGGAAGGAATCGGAAAAGTGGATGGTTATACACTGTTTATCAAAGATGCGGTGATCGGGGATGTGGTAGAAGCAAAGATCATGAAAGCCAAGAAAAATTATGGGTACGCAAGGCTGATACAGATCATCGAACCGTCCAAGGACAGAGTAGAGCTGAAGTGCAAATTTGCCAGACAGTGCGGAGGATGTCAGATCCAGCAGATTTCTTATGAAAAACAGTTGGAGTTTAAGCATAGAAAAGTACTGGGAAATCTGGAGCGAATTGGTGGATTTTCACCGGAATTGCTGGAGAAAATTGCAGATCCGATCGTGGGAATGAAAGAACCGTTTTATTATCGGAACAAGGCACAGTTCCCGTTTGGAAAAGATAAAAACGGCACAACGGTAACTGGATTTTATGCAGGCCGCACGCATGATATCATTGCGAATACAGACTGTGCATTGGGGATAGACAAGAATCAGGAGATTCTTGAGACGATTCTGGCATTTATGAATCAATATCAGATTGAGCCATATGATGAAAAAACAGGAAAAGGCTTGCTTCGTCACGTTCTGATCCGGTATGGATTTACAACCAAAGAGATTATGGTCTGCCTGGTGATCAATGGGACGAAGATTCCACACAGTGAAAAGCTGATAGAGATATTGAGAAAAACAGATGGAATGACAAGTATTACCATGAGTGTGAATCGGAAAAATACCAATGTGATCATGGGAGATTCTTATGAAGTTCTATGGGGACAGGCGTTTATTACAGATTCTATCGGTGAGATTAACTATCAGATTTCTCCGCTGTCCTTTTATCAGGTCAATCCGGTGCAGACAGAAAAGTTGTATGGACTTGCACTGGAGTACGCGGACTTAAAAGGGGAGGAAACAGTCTGGGATCTCTACTGTGGAATCGGAACCATTTCTCTCTTTCTGGCACAGAAAGCGAAACAGGTTTATGGTGTGGAAATTATTCCTCAGGCAATCCAGGATGCCAGAAAAAATGCACAGATCAATGGAATTGAAAATGCTGCGTTTTATGTCGGGAAGGCAGAAGAAGTCCTGCCTGGATATTATGCAGATTATGCAAAGGCACATCCGGGCGAGCAGGCACATGCGGATGTGATCGTAGTGGATCCTCCGCGAAAGGGCTGTGAGGAATCTCTGCTTGAGACGATGGTACGGATGCAGCCGGAACGGATCGTGTATGTGAGCTGTGATTCTGCAACTCTGGCACGGGATCTGAAGTATCTGTGCGGGAATGGATATGAGATGATAAAGGTGAGGGCAGTGGATCAATTTCCGCAGAGTGTGCATGTGGAGACTGTGGTGAGACTACAAAGGGTGGATACCTAGAAATCCTTGAATTTACGCACTTTGTTGAGTTTTTCAGTTTCAACAGATTAGAGGAAAATCACAAGGAAAAGGTGCTTGTAAATAAAGTGACCGTTGTGGTTGCCTTAGACCTCGGTACGGGGAACACAAAAAATCCTGAATTATGAAAGTGAATATAGAACTATCAATTATTGATAGAAGATAGGGATACTTGGAGCAGAGTGTCCCTATTTTTTATACAAAATTTTAAATTCAGGAGGAAAAACAAATGTCAAAAAACACAGCGTTAGGAGCAGAAAAGAGCAAGGAAAGAAAAATTACTTTCAAGAACAAAGAACACGAGAAATTTTACAACACCTATCTTTCAAAATGCCGGTATCAGGACGCATACCATAAATCTCTCGTTTACTGCCTGGGATTGTCAGAAGATACCAGACGGAATGTGAATCGTATCTATGATTTTAAGACTGGATTTATTAAACCGGAGTGCCTGCAGGAAGGATGGCAGACCAGTGGGAGTGAAAAAATTGTCCGTATTGCATTTAATCTTTATACAGACGGAATACCTACTACCGATGAATATAACGATACAGAGGCACAGATTACAGAAACACGGCTTTATTCAGTAAGCGATATATTCTGCACTGGGTACGCCAGATATTTTTGGGAAGCAATTAAAATCCGATACCCGGACTATTGTTTCTACATGGATTGGGAGGACATGTTTTATGCTGAAGATTAGGCTGCAAGGCACAGTGAGGGACATTCGCTGGTTTAAACGGCTTCTGGAGAAACACCCGGAAATCCGGGTGATCCAGGTGTCAGAGATATTTTCAAACAAGGGAACGAACCGATATTTTCGCTCCTATGCAGAGATTGACAGAATTGAAAAGGATGAAAGGTAGGTAGAAATTTATGTGTAGAATTATCGCAATCGCAAACCAAAAAGGCGGGGTTGGGAAAACAACAACGTGTGTAAATTTAGGTATCGGGCTGGCAAGAGCCGGGAAAAAGGTGCTTCTGGTTGAGGCAGACGCCCAGGGAAGTATGGCGGTGAGTTTGGGTATTCAGGAACCGGACGAACTGGACGTGACCTTAGTAAATATCATGGAGAAAGTTATCAATGACGAAGATGTGGAGCCGGGAGAAGGTATGATCCACCATGAGGAAGGGATTGATTTTATTCCGGCAAATATCGAGCTTGCCGGACTGGAAACTTCTCTTGTAAATGTAATGAGCCGGGAACAGGTACTTCGTCTGTATTTGGATGGAGTAAAAGCGGATTACGATTACATACTGATTGATTGTATGCCATCACTTGGCATGATTACCATCAATGCCCTTGTAGCGGCAGACAGTGTGCTGATCCCGGTGGAAGCGGCTTACCTGCCGGTAAAGGGCCTGCAGCAGCTTATCAAGACCATTGGAAAGGTACACAGGCGGCTGAACCCCAGGCTATCCATTATGGGGATTCTGCTGACAAAGGTTGACCGCCGGACAAACTTTGCACGGGATATTTCGGAACAGATCTGTGATGTATATGGCAATAACATCCATATCTTTGAGAATTGTATCCCTATGTCTGTACGAGCGGCAGAGACAACAGCGGAGGGAAAGAGTATTTATCTCCATGATCCGAAAGGGATTGTGGCAGAGGGATACCGCCACCTTACCGGGGAGGTGCTTGCAGATGAAAAATAAGAGTGCGGAGAAAATCAAGCTGACTTCCTTTGACGATCTGTTTGGAACAAAAGATAACAGCGTGGAAGGTATCTATACAACGGTCGCTTTAAGCCAGCTTCACCCGTTTAAAAATCACCCTTTCAAGGTATTGGACGATGAAAAAATGCAGGAAACCGTGGAAAGTGTGATCCAGCACGGCGTAATCCAGCCAGGGATTGTGCGCCCTTGTGCAGATGGATATGAGGTGGTAGCCGGACATCGCAGATGGCGGGCCTGCGAACTGGCAGGAAAGCCGGACATGCCGGTAATTATCCGGAATCTGGATGATGACGCAGCTACGGTGCTGATGGTGGATACCAATATTCAAAGGGAGAACCTTCTGCCAAGTGAGAAAGCCAGGGCTTACAAGATGAAATATGAGGCGCTGAAACATCAGGGAAGCAAAGGAGACAAGCACACGGCGGATGCTGTGGGAGAGAAAGCAGGGGACAGCGGAAGGACGGTACAGAGGTATATCCGGCTTGCCAGCCTGATTGACGGGCTTCTGGATTTGGTGGATACAGGAAAGATTGCGATGATAGCCGGGGAACGCTTATCCTATCTGAAGCCGGAAGAACAGGAGATGGTGATGGAGGCAGCTGAGAACACTAGTGTTTATCCATCACCGGCTCAGGCCGGGCAGCTCAAAGGTATGAGTGAGGAAGGAATGCTGTCAGAAGGAAGTATCTATGCGCTTCTTGTAAAGAAAGAGGGCGGCGGGCAGACTGTGACGATCTCTTCAAAGAAGATCCGTGATTACTTCCCGCCGGCATACACAAAGGAACAGATTGAGGAAGTGATCTATTCGCTTCTGGATCAATGGAAACAGGGAAAGGAGGGGGAATTAAATGCAGGAGATACAGTTTGATTATTTCCGTGGGATGGAAGCGGAGCGCCAAAAGACGGTACGTGGTTCGGGGAAATTGAGAAATACGAAGAGACGGTATTGACAAAAAGAGTGTAGGAGGGAAAAGCCGTGAGTGTATTGGATACAAAATTTGTACAGGGATTTATCCGTATGTGTAACGATGGATGGGAGCAGGGATGGCACGAGAGAAACGGCGGCAACCTGTCTTACCGCATCAAAGACGAGGAAGTGGCGGAGGTAAAAGAGTTCCTTCATTATGACAATGAATGGAAACCGATTGCCACCAAAGTCCCCGGACTTGCGAGCGAATATTTCCTCGTAACAGGCAGCGGGAAATATTTCCGCAATGTCATCATTGATCCGGAGGATAGTATCTGCATCATCGAACTGGATGAAAAAGGAGAGAATTACCGCATCCTTTGGGGCCTGGTAAACGGAGGCAGACCGACCAGTGAGCTACCGAGCCACCTGATGAACCATGAAGTGAAAAAAGGCGTTACCAATGGAGCGCACCGGGTGATTTATCATGCACATACCACGAATGTGATCGCACTGACATTTGTACTGCCGTTGGAGGATAAAGTATTTACTAGAGAACTCTGGGAGATGGCGACCGAGTGCCCGGTTGTATTTCCTTCCGGAATCGGTGTAGTAGGATGGATGGTGCCGGGCGGCCGTGAGATCGCAGTGGCGACAAGTGCCCTGATGAAAGAATATGATGTGGCAATCTGGGCGCATCACGGCATGTTCTGCTCAGGGGAAGACTTTGATCTTACATTCGGATTAATGCACACCGTAGAGAAATCCGCGGAAATCCTTGTAAAGATGCTGTCCATGAGACCGGATAAAAGACAGACAATCTCACCTCAGAATTTCAGAGATTTGGCGAAAGATTTTAAAGTAACTTTACCGGAAAAGTTTCTATATGACAAATAATGTACATATCACATATTTGGCGTATCAGAAGCATGAAGCATGTTTCGATATTCCATAGGCGTACATCCGTATTTCTTGCGGAATAGCTGAAAGAAAAAGCTGGTATTCTGATATCCGACGGCAAGGCTGATATCATTTGTGGAAAGTGCGGTGCTCCTTAACAGTTTTGCCGCCTGAGAAAGCCGCTGTGTCTGGACCAGCTCTTTGTAAGTGATTCCGGTATGCTGGCGGATATAGGCAGAGAGATAGTTTGGGTGCATATTAAAAAACTCAGCTGTAGAAGAAAGGGTACAGTCCGCAAAGTTTGTTTCGATATATCGGAGTATGGTATAAATCTGATCCACTGAGGAGTGATCCAGAACCATACCGTGCTGGAACAGATTGATCATCTCACAGGTGATCAGTGTAAAAAGACTGTCTAAAAAAGGCCCGGATGTTACGGACGGAGAATAAAATTCACAGAGAAACTGGTTGGTAAGATCTGCCAGCCGGTTTTGTTTTTGTTCCGGGGAAAAGACAATATACTTGCTTTCCTGCATCGTGGTGTTCAGAGCCTCAATGAAAAAGTGTGTAAGGTAATTATCCTGAGACAGGCGTTCAAAAAAAGTACCGTTCAGATATTCGCGCGTCAGCAGAAAATTGATGATAATATCATTTTCTGAACATCTTTTGACAGAATGAGGTGCATTCTGGCTGATCAGAACCATCTGCCCGGATTTTAGCCTGAATGTAGTCTTATTTATCGTCATTGTGCAGGCGCCAGAATAAATATAACTCAATTCCAGCCACTCATGGATATGCAGAGGTACGTTTTCAAAACGATCTTGTTTTACAACAGCGAAGTTGTAATAACTCGGAAGAACTTTCTTTGAAAGAAATAAAGAACGCAGATCTTCAAGGTTCGTATCAAAACGGTAACAGGGTGTATCAAACTTACCTCTGGCAACAGGAAATTGTGAATAATCTTTCTTTACACCGTTCAGACGCTGGGTTTCTTCGGGAGTGTGCTGCTTCAGAAATTGATTCAATGCAGATAATGTCATCATATATATTCTCTCCTTTTCAAGATATGAATGAACTGTGATTATAGTCATCAGCAGTTTATTTAACCTGTCTAAAATATACCATATTGGGGGCAAAGGTGTACAGAGTAATCTCGGATATTTATTAAGTTTGGTCGGTAAATCACTTATGTTTCGTTGATGTAATTTTAGTCTGTATAATGTAAGATATCAGTAAGAAAAGGAGGCATAGGTTAGGATGAAGATATTTTTTGCAGTAGTGGTGATTGTTTTATTATTTGTAATCAGTGCGACATTATATGTCTACAAAAAAAGTGCCATGTTTTTACCGGCACTTCTTGGCATCTGCGGATTTCCAAAAATAAAGGAAAGCAGCTATTACGATGAAAACGGACATTTCCGTCCGGGAACGGGGGAGGACAAAGTTGGATTTTTCATGCAGCATCCAGTATTCGGCGGTTTTAAACATATGTTTTTCAATGTGGAGGACAACGTGCTGAAAGCTATTGCGCCTGTAAAGTATAAGGATTTTTTAAAGGCGCAGGGTCGTGAGGAACAATTGGATGCAGCCTTGGAATCTTTCAATTATCTAACCGGACTTGTTGAGAAAGGTCAGGCAAGGCTGGTGTCGGATCTGTATCCTGCGGAAGCAGTGAAGGGTCATCCGTACAGGTCACATCTGACGGGAATGTTTTATCAGGGACAACAGGGAAAACCACTTGCCATTGTAGTTCCGGGAGGCGGATTTATCAGTAATGTAACTGATTGCGAGGGGTATCCTGTGGCGATGAAGCTGCATAAAATGGGATATTCTGTTTTCGTCGTAAGTTATCTGGTCGGCAGACAGCTGGGTGAGACAGAACAGGTAAAGCAGGGACAGGCTGCCGCGAGGGAACTGACACAAGTGATCCGATATCTGACGGAGCATCAAAAACAGTTTTCTGTAAACATGGATGATTATGCCATCTTTGGTTTTTCAGCAGGAGGACTTATGACCACGGCGTATTCATTTGCCAATTATGAGGACTGCTGCCACAAGAATCATCTGCCAAGACCGAAGGTGATCTTCCCTATGTATGGTCTGGACTGGGATATCAAAGCTTTGCCGGAGGACAAGGGACTGGCGGTATTTTCTATCGTAGGGCGGGATGATGAGTTCGGTTTTGCAAATGTGGAAGATAAACTGCCGGAATTAGAGAAGGTACTGGGCAAAGAAAATGTGTCGGTCAGAATCGTTGACGGACTGGGACATGGATTTGGAATAGGAAATGAAACAAAAGTGAAAAACTGGCTTCAGGAAGCAGTCATCTTCTGGGAAGCCCACAGATAGGAACAGATAAGAATTTATTTAAGGAGGATTTCATAATGAGCAGAAACTTGAAAGAATTGATCAGACAGATGACACTGGAGGAAAAGGCAGGACTTTGTTCGGGAGCGGATTTCTGGAACACAATGGGGATCGAAAGGTTAGGGATTCCTTCCGTTATGATGACAGACGGCCCGCACGGTCTGCGCAAACAGGAAGGAACGGCAGATCATCTCGGCCTGAATAAAAGTGTGAATGCAGTCTGCTTTCCGGCAGCCTGCGCCACGGCATCCAGCTTTGACGTGGAACTGATGGAACGTATGGGACAGATCCTTGGGGACGAGTGTCAGGCTGAGAACGTGAGCATGCTCCTCGGCCCTGCAGTTAATATCAAACGCAGTCCTCTCTGCGGAAGGAATTTTGAATATATGTCCGAAGATCCATATCTGACAGGAAAGATGGCGTCTGCATATATCCGGGGCGTACAGTCGAAATGCATCGGAACCAGTATGAAACACTTCGCCGCGAATAATCAGGAAACAGACCGTATGCAGATATCGTCGGAAGTATCGGAACGGGCTTTCCGGGAAATTTATCTGCCGGCTTTTGAGGAGGCGGTGAAGAAAGCGCAGCCAAAGACTGTGATGTGCAGCTACAATAAGATCAACGGAGTATTTTCTTCAGAGAATAAGAAACTTCTGACAGATATCCTGCGGGATGAGTGGGGATTTGAAGGATATGTGGTCAGTGACTGGGGAGCTGTAAATGACCGGGTGAAAGGACTGAAAGCCGGTCTTGACTTGGAGATGCCGGGATCAGGAGGATATAATACAAGAAAGATTATTCAGGCAGTGGAGAATGGAGAACTGGAGGAAGAAATTCTTGACAGAACGGTGGAACGCATACTGAAAGTAGTCTTCTCCTACACAGATAACAGGAAAGCGGAGACTGTATTTGACAGGGAAAAGGATCACAAAGCAGCGGCAGATATCGAAACAGAGTGTGCCGTACTTCTGGAAAACAGGGGAGTGCTGCCGCTGAAAAAAGAACAGAAAGTAGTCTATATCGGGGAATTTGCAAAGAAACCGCGATACCAGGGCGGGGGATCGAGTCACATCAATACGGACAGCGTAGTGTCGGCTCTGGAAACTGCGGTGAGAAAAGGCAGGGCAGTGGAGTACGTGAAAGGCTTCTCGTCAGAGCGTGACGAGATGACAGAAGAGGAGCTGAAACAGGCGTGTGAAGCAGCAGCAGGTGCAGATGCGGTTGTAATTTTTGCCGGACTTCCAGACAGTTTTGAGTCGGAAGGATATGACAGAAATTCCATGGAACTACCAAAGTGCCAGAACCGTCTCATAGAGGCTGTGGCAGAGATACAGAAGAATGTGGTTGTGGTTCTTCATAATGGAAGCCCCGTAGAAACTCCATGGGCGGAGTCTGTAAATGCCATTCTGGAGATGTATCTGGGAGGAGAAGGCATTGGGGAGGCCAGCGACCGGTTGTTATTTGGGGAGGCAAATCCGGGAGGACGTCTGGCGGAGTCGTTCCCATATCGTCTGGAAGACAATCCGAGTTACCTGAATTTCCCTGGAGACGGCAGGACTGTTCTCTATGGAGAAGATATCTTTGTCGGATACCGTTACTATGATGCGAAGAAAGTACCGGTGCGCTGGGCATTCGGCCATGGACTGTCATATACGGAATTCAGCTACAGCAATATGAAACTCTCTTCTGCGGAAATGAAAGATGGAGATATTCTGAAGGTGAGCATTGATGTGGAGAATATAGGAAAGAGACCAGGAAGTGAAGTGGTTCAGCTCTATGTCAGCGGCAAAAACAGTACAGTGCCAAGAGCAGTGAAAGAACTAAAAGGGTTTGCGAAAGTATTTCTGAATCCGGGTGAGAAGAAGACTGTTACAATGGAGCTTTGCGCGAGAGATTTTGCTTACTACGAGACAAAGATTCACGACTGGTATACTCCGTCAGGTACATATGAGATCCAGATCGGGCATGCCAGCGATGAGATCAGAGAGGCTGCAGAACTTACATTTACCACTGATGTGCTGCTGCCGTTCACTGTGGATATGACCACTACAATGGGGGAATTGATGAACCACCCGAAGACAGCAGGGAAAATGATGGAGTATCTTGAGGGAATATCACAGGGAGAAGAACCTAAGAAAGAAGATGGGGAGGTACAGCTTGTGACTCCGGAAATTATTGCGCAGATGCCGCTGAAATCATTTTTAAGCGTTATTCCGGGCGAAGCGATCGAGCAGATGATCGTGGAGTTAAATGCTCTGTGTGCAGAAGAGGGAAAGTGAGAATAAAATATGAATCAAGATAAGATAAAAATGAGAGAAAAGCTGTCATTTGCAATGGCAAACTTTGGAAACATTCCGGTTATGACACTGATCAACGGATATTTACTAATTTTTTATACCAATATATGCGGCTTGAGTCCTGCTGCATGTGCGACACTGTTCCTGATCGCACGCTTTCTAGATGCCATTAACGATCCGTTAGTTGGATTTATGATCGACCATCTTCCGATCAGAAAGATGGGACATTTCCGACCAACATTGATTCTGGGAACAATTCTGTGTAGCGCCAATTTCCTTCTACTTTGGTTTGGACCTATGTTATCAACATCGGGGAAACTGGCAATCGCATATGTATCGTATATTCTGCTTGGTGTGTTGTTCCCAGTCATGGATATTTCGCTGAACAGTCTTCTGCCGGTTATGACAGAAGATATGAAAGAAAGGAACAGCTTAAGTTCAATCAAAGGGCTTGCATACGTGATCGGGGCGCTTGTAATCGGTGTGGCAGCTCCACTTATTCTTGGAGATACTTCTAACAAACAGGGATATATTAATCTTGTTCTGATCATGACAGCAGTGATTTTTTTCTTCTCTATTATAGGAACCATGGGAGTAAAAGAACGTGTAAAACCACAGATGGAGAACAGCTATTCTGTAAAAGAATTATTCAAGATTCTCAGTCAGAAGCCGGTGTACATTACATTCCTTGCTGTACTGTTATATTCGATTGGAAGCAATATCGTGAATGCAGCAAATACATACTTTTATACATATATTTTTGAAGATCTGACGTTGGCGTCTATTATTACGCTTATTACATGTGTTACTGTTTTTCCGGCTACAATGGTCATTGGTAATCTGATTGGAAGGTTTGGAAAGAAGAAAATGTATGCGATTGGACTTGCACTTGCAGGACTGACACCAATCATCCGTCTGTTGGATGTGAGGAGCATTCCCCTTCTTATTGTCTCTGTATTGATTGCAGGAATAGGAGCCGGCTTTGCAGCACCTCTTAATTATGGAATACAGGCAGATAATACAGATTATATCGAAGTGTCTATGGGAATTAGGGCAGAAGGTGCTGTCGCATCTCTTTCCAGCTTTGTCTCCAAGTGTGCAATGGGAATCGGTGGTGCGATTCCGGGGTATCTGCTGCAGTTAGCAGGATTTGACAGTAAGGCGGCAGTACAGAATGACGATGTGATTAATGTGATCGTCCTCTGTGTGCTAATATTGCCGGCAATCGTAAATGTGGTGGCCATTGTGATCTTCTCAAAAGGTTATCCTATTACCAAGGAAAAATTGAATGAGCAGATATGTCTGATGAGGGAGAAACGGTCAAAAGCGGGTATAAGTGAATAAGAATGATAGAGAAGGAGTATCAGCATGGGAAAGATTTATGCAGCAAAAACAAATCATATCACAAACCCTTTAGGATTTTATCTGAAACCGTTGGTATTTTCATGGAAAGTGAAAGGATGCAGAGGACAGGAACAGAAATATGCAAGGATTGTAATCAGCAAGAACAAAACCTTTACAGATATCTGTTACGATACAGGTGAAACAGAGTTGGACAGCCTCTCTACAAGAGTAGAATTTGAAATACAGCCGTATACAAGATATTACTGGAAGGTCATTGTGACAACAGATGTAGAGGAAGTAATCGAATCAGATGTACAGTTTTTTGAGACTGCCAAAATGGATGAACCATGGACTGGAAGATGGATTACCTGTGACAGCAGTCAGGAACGGCATCCGATTTTCTCAAAGAGAATTCGTCCGGCAAAAGAAGTGAAAAGCGCAAGACTGTACATTTGCGGCCTGGGATTGTATGAGGCATATTTTCTCGGGGAAAATAAAGAAAATCCGGAGAAAATCGGCGATGAGTATCTGACTCCGTACTGCAATAACTATGACCGGTGGATCCAGTATCAGACGTATGACATCACAGAACAGGCAGAACGAGGAGGTGTGCTGTCTGTTCTTCTCGGAAACGGTTGGTATAAAGGCAGGTTCGGTTTCAATGATCCGGAGCGGGAAGCATATTACGGTGACGAGTGGAAGCTGATTGCGGAGGTTCACATAGAGTACAAAGACGGAACGAAAGATGTGATCAGTTCTGATGAAACCTGGTCAGTTACAAGAAGCAATTTGTGGTTTTCCAATATCTATGACGGTGAGAGAAGAGATGATACGCTGCCGCCGGTTGAGGAGTCTCCTGCGCGGATCGCAAAGGCTCCGAAAGGCCGGCTTATGGAACGGTTATCGCTTCCGGTCAAGGTGCAGGAGCAGATAAAACCGGTGGAACTAATTCATACTCCTGCCGGAGAATTGGTATTTGATCTGGGGCAGGAGATAACAGGAATCTTCCAATTGCGTGTAAATGAACCTTCGGGGACAATAATCAGGATACAGACAGGGGAAATACTTCAGGACGGATGCTTTTATAACGAGAATTTAAGAACTGCGCTTTCTGAGTATGTCTATGTTTCCGATGGTACGGAAAAGGTGATTATTCCACATTTTACTTATTATGGATACCGTTACGTAAAAGTCAGTGGTGTTACCGATCTGTCATGCGAGGACTTTATGGCAATTGTGCTATACAGTGATTATGAGAGTATCGGTACAGTCGAAACGGGCAGTGAGCTTGTGAATAAACTGATTTCCAATATTGAATGGGGAATGAAAGGGAACTTTCTGGATGTGCCTACAGATTGTCCACAGCGCGATGAGAGAATGGGGTGGACAGGGGACACACAGGTATTTTCTGCGACTGCAAGCTACTTGGCTGATACCTATGCGTTTTACAGAAAATATTTATATGACTTGTATCAGGAACAGCTTCTGGCGGACGGAATGGTTCCAGAGATTGTCCCTACATTCGGACCGACAAAATGTTCCTGCGCATGGGGAGACGCTGCATGTATCATCCCCTGGAACGTATATTTGTTCAGCGGGGACAAAACAATACTCGAAAACCAGATTGAGAGCATGAAAGCGTGGGTCGATTATATCCGGAGAATTGACGGAGACCATCATGGATGGAGACAGGTTTTCCATTATGGGGACTGGCTTGCTCTTGACCGTACAGGTGCCGCAGTGAACAGCGTGTATGGAGCGACTGATGAAGCATACATTGCAGACATCTACTACGCGGCAAGTGCACAGATTGTTGCAAAAGCAGCAGAGGTGCTTGGACTGGAAGAAACGAGACAGGAGTATCAGAAAATCGCAGACCGTCAGTGGCAGGTCGTGAAAGAAGAATATTTTACTGCTACAGGCAGATGTGCGGTGAAGACGCAGACAGGGCTTATTCTTGCACTGAAATATCATCTGTCTGAAAATGAAGAACTGACAAAGCAGATGCTGAAAAAACTTCTTCGGGATAATAAAAATAAATTAAATACCGGGTTTGTAGGAACACCGCTTTTGTGCAATGTCCTGACTGATCATGGAATGACAGATGCGGCATACAGGCTGCTTCTGAATGAAGAATATCCGGGTTGGCTCCATGAAGTGAAGTTGGGAGCAACAACGGTGTGGGAGCGTTGGAATTCACTGGATGAGAGCGGACATGTCTCCAGTACGGGGATGAACAGTCTGAATCATTATTCGTACGGAGCTATATTGGAGTGGATCTTCCGCCATGCAGCTGGAATTGATGTGATGGAACAGAGCCCGGGAGGCAGGGTGATGCGAATCAGTCCAAAAGTAAATAGCGAACTGAAATATGTAAAAGCTGTTTATGATTCGGCAACCGGATGCTATCAGTGCGGCTGGGAGATATTAGAGGGGAATAAAATCACCATCACTGTTACAGTTCCGTTTGGAGGCAAGGCAGAAGTGGTTCTCCCTTATGCACCAGAATGCATATATGAGGATATAGAAAATCCATTATTTGAAGCTGTGGAAAACGGAATTTGCCATGTGAAAGCCGGAGAATATGAAGTTGTATATGAAGCATCAGAACCATTAAAAAAGAGATATAGCATAGACTCTACAATGGAAGAACTGCTGAACCATCCGGATATCCGCGCGTTTCTTTCTCAAATGGTGGAAGTAGATATGATCCCCGATATTGCATATGGGCTTTCGCTTAGAGATGTCGCGAAAACATTCGCAGGAGAAATCAAACCAGACGAGGCACAAATGTTGGATAAAGCACTGGCGAAATTCTAATCAGGAGGTCTGCTATGGAGCTTATAAGACTTAAAGTAAACAGTCAATATAGACCATGCGTGGACGAAGCACCTTATTTTTCATGGGTAATCACTAGTGATGAAAAGAATGTGATGCAAACATCCTATCATATCACAGTGAAAAATATGGACGAAGTAATGTGGGATTCTGGAATGGTAGAAAGTGATAAAAGTATTTTTGTGGAGTACTCCGGGAAACCATTACAAAGTCTCAGTGACTACAACTGGACAGTGGAAGTGACAGTTAATAACGGAGAAAAGGCGGCGGCATCCTCATCCTTTGAGACAGGATTTATGAAGAAAGAATGGACGGCCGAGTGGGTGAAATCTCCGTTTCCGATGAAAAAGGTAAAACCCGGAACCGGCGGGCAGAACCCGGCAGAATATTTTCGCAAAGAATTTGGTGTACGAGACGGCATAAAACGAGCGCGCGTTTACGCCACCTGTCACGGAGCATATCAGCTCAGCATGAACGGAATGCGTCCGGATGACAGAGAGTTTGCGCCGGAATTTACCGTCTATTCCCAATATCTGTGTTACCAGACCTATGATGTGACCTCGTTTTTGAGAGAGGGAGAGAATGTCATAGGGATGCTGGTGGGGGACGGCTGGTATGACAGCGCGAACTTTAAGCCGCGCGACAGGAAGTTTAAAGCCGAACATTCTGTGTTATTTCAGATAAAGATTGATTATGAAGACGGAACGAGTGAAATGGTGCTGTCAGATGATGCGGTGAAAGTTTCGGAAAGTCCGGTTCGGTCTTCCGATCTGTTTGCAGGTGAACTCTATGACGCACGGATGGAACAGGAAAACTGGAACTGTTGCGGATTCGATGACAGCAGCTGGAAAGCAGGTATCCCATGCAAAAAATCTTACGCCAACCTGGTAGCTCAGTACGGGGAACCGGTGCGCCCGGTAAAGGAATTACCGGCAGTCGGAATGACGGTCAGCCTGAAAGGCGAGACGATCATTGACTTCGGGCAGAATCTGGCGGGTGTTCTGCGGGTAAAAACCAAACTGCCGGCCGGAACAAAAATGGTATTAGATCATTTTGAAACTCTGGATCAATATGGAAACTATTTCAACAATATTTTCATGTCAGAGAAAACAGGGCACAAGCAAAGTGATATTTATATTTCAAACGGTAAATTCACAGAATATACACCGCATTTTACATATCATGGATTCCGCTATGTGAGAGTGACATGCGATCAGCCGGTGAGCCCGGAGGATTTCACAGCGATTGTCCTGTCTTCTGACAATGAGGATCTGGGAACTTTTGAGACGTCCAACGAAGATATAAACCGGCTTTACGAAAATACAAGATGGTCTCAGCGGTCGAATCTGTTTTCAATACCCACGGACTGCCCGCAGAGAGAAAAAGGCGGATGGACCGGAGATATCCAGATTTATGCAAGAACAGCCATGCTCAACGAAAATGTAACCCCGTTTCTGACAAGATGGCTGCGTAATATGACCTGCAGTCAGCAGAAAAATGGGGCAATCCCCAATGTGATCCCCCTTACCGGAATCTATGAATTACTGGAGAAACTGAATCGGATCGTATACCGCAATTTTGAACCGGTGGGAGAAGCAGGATGGGGAGATGCCGCCTGTATCGTACCGTGGAGCATGTATCAGCTTACAGGAAATATCAGGATACTGAGAGAACAGTATGACACAATGAAAAAGTGGTGCGACTATATCATCAACACTGCAAAGAAGCGTAGAGGCAAGATGAAACATCCAAAAGAAATTGATCAGTATCTGTGGAATACAGGACATCAGTACGGGGAGTGGCTCATACCGAGCCAGACAGTAGATGGAGCAGACCAAAGCGCTGCAAAACCTGTCAACACTTCTGCATACTGCGCGCCAATCTTTGGATGGAATTCCTGCCGGATCATGGCAGATACGGCAGCACTCCTCGGGTATACATCAGACGAATTATACTATGATGACATTGCGTCCAAAATGAAATCTGCCATTCAAAAAGGGCTGATCGATGATGACGGGAAGATGCCTCTTGATTTTATGGGCAGTTATGTGCTGGCAATCGCATTTGATCTTGCTCCTGAAAGGAAGAAAAAAAGTATAGCCGGACATTTGATTCGCAAGATAGAAGAAAACGGGGATTGTCTGGATACAGGGTTCCTGACGACGCCGTATCTGCTGGATGCACTCTGTAAGATCGGCAGGATGGACAAGGCATATAAAATCCTGCTTCAGACAAAGTGCCCGTCATGGCTTTATGAGGTGAAGCAGGGAGCGACAACAATTTGGGAAAACTATATTTCTTATAAGGAGGACGGGTCTCCGGTTATGACAAGCCTGAACCATTATGCCTTTGGATGCGTGGACGATTGGATGTTCCGGAAGATAAGCGGCATTGATATGGCTGCTCCCGGATTTAAGAAGATTGTGATTGCGCCGGAGACGGATGAGGCGTTTACCAGTGCAAAGCGTACCTATATGAGTGAGTACGGTAAAGTACGGACAGAGTGGAGCGTGGAAGAGGGAAAATTTGAGTTGAAGGTGGAGATCCCCTGCAACACGACTGCCACTGTAAAGATGCCGGATGGCAGATTGTATGAGGTAGGAAGTGGAACATATGAGTTTGAATGTAAGGAATAACTGCCGAAAATCAGCAGGATATCAGAAAGAGGGAAATAGATACCGTAAATAACAGGATCCGGAAAACCGGAAGATTATAGAAATAGGAAGGATTATGAAAAAGAAAATATTAAAGATTACCTTAAGTATCGTTTTAATTGTGATTCTGGTCGCGGGAATCGGCCTGACATATTTAGTAGGAGCAGTAGGCGGTGGAGGACCGTTTGATTTTGTCTGGAAGAACAAACTGAAAAAAATGCCGGGAAACGCAGAAAAATACAGTCTGGAAAATATAGAACCGTTAGAAAACAGCCCTCTTGAAGGGAAGCGTATCTGCTACCTTGGATCATCTGTAACCTTAGGTCTGTACTCAATGGATGTTTCTTTCGCAGATTATATCTCTTACAGAAATGGCTGTGAGTATGTAAAAGAAGCCGTCAGCGGCACTACTTTAGTGGATAACGGAAAGACGTCTTATATCCAAAGGATGAAAAATAATATTGGTACAGATGAGAAATTCGATGCGTTTGTCTGTCAGCTTTCCACGAATGACGCGTCGAAAGAAATGCCGATGGGAGAACTTAGCAGTTCAGAAAATTTGGAGGATTTTGATACACAGACGGTAACAGGAGCAATGGAATATATCATTGTATATGCAAAGCAGACATGGAATTGTCCCGTGATCTTTTATACCGGAACAAAATATGACAGCAAACAGTATCAACAGATGGTAGATGTATTGTTTGAGCTTCAGGATAAATATGGAATAGGCGTGATCGACCTTTGGAATGACGAGGAGATGAATGACGTTTCAGAAAATGAATATGAAGTTTATATGGCAGATCCGGTTCATCCGACGCAGGCAGGATATCTGGAATGGTGGACTCCTAAGATGGAAGAATACTTATATCAGTTTTTAGAAAGATGATTATTATATTAAGTTTCGTCGGTAAACTGCTTATATATCGTTGATGATTTGTCCTTTGGGATTATTTATAATTGAATCAAACAATGAAAGGATGGGTAACGAAATGGAAAATGCAGTTACAAAAAGAGAAAAAATCAGTTATGGTTTGTATTTTATGGGACAGAATGTATTCTATGGACTGATAGGATATATGACTACATATTTTACAGATATCGGCATAACGGCAGCATTGGTTGCGATCGTGGCGCTTATCACGAAAGTGTGGGATGCCATCAACGATCCAATCTTCGGTATGATCATGGATAAGGTGAATTTTAAGAAAGAGAAATTCCTGCCGTGGCTTCGAATATCTGTCATAGCGATTCCGGTGGCAACTATTCTTCTTTTTATAATACCTACCGGGATTTCCATGATGGCTAAAATCATATGGGCAACACTTGCTTATATGTTATGGGATACAGCCTATACCCTTTGCGATGTGCCGATTTTTGGTATTGTTACCACGATGACAATAGACCAGAAGGAACGTATTTCACTAAACAGCATAGGAAGAGTGTTTGCTATTTTTGCAGGTATTGTTACAGGAATTGTCCTGCCGTTGGTACGGCAGCGGTTAGGCGGCTGGTCAACAACAGTAATTGTGTTATCTCTTTTGTCATGTGTTATGATGATTCCGATTTGTCTGTTCGCAAGGGAGAGAGTAATTGAAAAAGAAAGAGTCCTGAATGACGGGGCAGAAGAAAGTTATACATTGCGAGATATGGTAGAATGTCTGCGGAAGAACAAATATTTATTGCTTTTCTTTGCGGCTCCGCTCATCAGCAGCCTGCTTAATGTTGGTGCAAATTGGGGCTTATACGTGGCCCGGTACTGCCTTGGCGGTGAAGAAGCTGCCTCATATGTTTCGATGGCGGGAATTATTCCGACCTTAATCGGTGCGGTTATGGCAGTAGAATTATGCAAAAAATATGATAAATTTAAAGTCTTCTATATTTCATATGTTTTCGCTTTACTTCTGGGAATTGTAAGATTCATGGCCGGGTATGAGAATATGACGGTGTATGTGATTTTAAATGCCTTAGGAGGAATTCCACTGGGAATAGCAGTTATACTGCAGTATCAGTTTACGCCGGACTGCTACGAGTATGGACAGTACAAGACAGGATTAAAAATGCGTGGTGTAACGTTTGCGGCGCAGACATTTTTTGCAAAATTAAATGGAGCGATCACAACAGCAGTCAGTGTATTTGCATTAACTTTAATCGGCTTCCGAGAGGGAGAAGGTGTTGTTCAGGCGGCAGGATTTGCCGATAAACTATGGATATTCAGCTGTCTTGGCAGCATTATCGGGGGTATTTGTACTCTGCTTATACTTCGCTTTTACAAGCTGAATGACCATGATGTCCAGCTGATGGCAAAATGCAACAATGGCGAAATCAGCCGTGAAGAGGCAGAGGCACAGATGATCAATCAGTATTAAGAAAAGAATGGAGGACTTTTGCGATGGACAGAATAAAGGAACTGATTTCAAAAATGACGCTGGAAGAGAAGGCAAGTCTCTGTTCAGGAGCTGATAACTGGCATACGAAAGAAATCAAACGACTGAATATTCCGTCAGTTATGATGGTGGACGGCCCTCACGGCCTGAGAAAGCAGGAAGGGGAAACGGATCATCTGGGATTGAATGAAAGTGTGAAAGCCGTTTGTTTCCCGGCAGCCTGTGCAACAGCCTCCAGCTTTGATGTTGACCTGATGGAACGGATGGGAGAGACGCTGGGAGCGGAGTGTCAGGCCGAGAATGTAAGCATGCTGCTTGGTCCGGCGGTGAATATTAAAAGGAGCCCGTTATGCGGGCGGAACTTTGAGTATCTGTCGGAGGATCCATATCTGGCAGGCAGGATGGCATCGGCATATATCCGTGGAGTACAGAGTCAGGGCGTGGGGACAAGCATTAAGCACTTCGCGCTGAATAATCAGGAAACACTCCGTATGACGATATCTTCCGAGGTGTCAGAACGTGCGCTCAGGGAAATCTACCTGCCTGCGTTTGAGGAAGCAGTAAAAGAATCAGCCCCAAGAACCGTCATGTGCAGCTACAACAAAATAAATGGAGAATATGCTTCAGAAAACAGATATCTTCTGACAGATATCCTGAGAAAAGAATGGGGATACAAAGGCTGTGTCGTCAGTGACTGGGGTGCTGTAAATAACCGGGTGAAGGGGCTGCAGGCCGGACTGGATCTGGAGATGCCTTATTCCGGAGGATACAATGACAGACAGATTGTGAAAGCAGTACAGGAGGGAAGACTGGACGAAGCTGTGCTGGATGAAGCGGTGGAACGGATATTGAATGTTGTATTTGCCGGTGAAGAGCATCACCCGGAAGTTATATCTGATAAGGAAACAGATCATAAAAAAGCAGCGGATATAGAGACTGAATGTGTGGTTCTGCTGGAAAATAACGGTATACTTCCGCTGAATACAGACAGAAAGGTTGCCTATATAGGGGAATTTGCTGAAAAGCCGCGGTATCAGGGCGGTGGCTCCAGCCATATCAATCCGTTCAGGGTTGTCTCGGCATTGGATGCTGCCGGAGAAAAAGGGCGCAGCGTAACTTATGCAAAAGGATTTTCTATGGAAAATGACGCGATGACGGAACAGGAGCTGGAAAAAGCGCTTCGAACTGCTGCAGAAGCAGATGTTGCGGTAATCTTTGCCGGTCTGCCTGAGATATTTGAGTCGGAAGGGTATGACAGAACATCTATGAAGTTGCCCCAATGCCAGGACCGTCTGATCGAAGAAGTGTTGAAAGTACAGCCTAATGTTGTAGTTGTACTCCACAATGGAAGCCCGGTAGAACTGCCCTGGGCTGATAAAGTAAGCGCGATCCTTGAAATGTATCTCGGAGGTCAGGGCGTTGGCGAAGCCTGTGACCGGCTGTTATACGGAGAAGCGAATCCGTCCGGCAGGCTGGCGGAGACATTCCCGTACCGGCTGGAAGATAATCCGAGCTACCTTCATTTCCCAGGAAATGGAAAGCGGGTGTTATATGGTGAGGATATCTTTGTCGGGTACCGCTATTATGATACAAAGAAGGTTCCGGTGCGGTATGCATTCGGACATGGGCTGTCTTACACGGAATTTGCTTATGGGGACTTGAATTTGTCATCGGCTCAAATGACGGATGAGGATATCCTGACGGTCTCCTTCAAGGTGAAAAATACAGGAAAGACAGAAGGAAAAGAAGTCGTACAGCTGTACGTGGCTGACATGTGCGGCATATCGGAGAGACCGGTCAAGGAATTGAAAGGATTTGCCAAAGTTCATCTCCTGCCAGGAGAGGAAAAAACGGTGTCGATGGAAATTTCGGCGAGGGATCTTTCCTATTATGAAGAACGTCTCGGGGACTGGTATGCGCCATCCGGAACATATCGGATCCTGATCGGCCATGCTTCTGATGACGTCCGATTACATGCTGATATTATATTTGAAACACAGAAAGAACTGCCCCTTTGCGTAGATTTCACAACAACGTTCGGAGAATTATTGGATCATACGAAAACCGCTCCCGTTATTACGGAACTGCTGGCTCCATTGGCAGCAGCAGCCGCATCAGCAGAAGGTATGAGTGACGAATACAAGAAGCTGGGAGAGCAAGTTATCCGGGAAATGCCGCTGAAATTTCTGCTGGGACAGATGCCGGGAGAACAGGTGGAACAGCTGATCGGTCAGTTGAATTGCTTACTTGCACAATAGGATAATTGAGGAAGGATGTTCAAAAAATGAAAAAAGAACACGAAATTTTATTTGAACCATTTAAAATTGGAACGGTAATGATTAAAAACCGTTTTGTTCTGGAACCAATGGAAGGTACAAACATGATAGACTGCTTACCTATTTTTAAAATTGGTGAGGATATCCATGATTATTATGTGGAGCGTGCAAAGAATCATGTAGGTTTAATTATTCCCGGAATGGTTACTCTGCGTAGTATGGTGGGGAAACAGTGGCTTTATGAGCAGAAAGAAATATTCGAAGGACTAAAGCCGCTTTTAGCAGAAATTCATAGTTACGGTGCAAAAGTGTTTTTGCAGATTGGTGCAGGATGGGGACGAACATTTACCATGCCGCTGGCATTAAAGGAACTTTATGAAAAAGAGAAGGAAACCGGACAAAAGTCCATGTTTGACTGGGATAATCTTCTTGTAGCCCCTAGTGAACTGCCTAATCGTTGGCTTCCAGAAATTATACATAGACCACTGACGGAAGGAGAAATTCTTGAGTATGTGGATGCCTATGGTAAGACAGCCAAACTTTGTATGGAGACAGGGTTTGACGGTGTGGAAGTGCATGCCGTGCATGAAGGCTATCTGCTGGATCAGTTTACAACGAAGTATACGAATCGGAGAACAGATCAGTATGGGGGGACTTTTGATAACCGCTACAGGTTTGCGAAAGAAGTTGTAGAGGAGATTAAGCGACAGTGCGGTGACACATTCCCTGTATCCCTTCGGTATTCCGTAACCAGTAAGACAATCGGCTTTGGTATCGGGGCAGTTTATGGTGAGAAATTTACAGAAGCCGGCAGAGATCTTGAGGAAGGGCTGAAAGCCGCAAAATATCTTCAGGATGCAGGATATGATATGCTTAATGCGGACAATGGGACTTACGATTCATGGTACTGGGCGCATCCGCCTGTATATATGCCTTTAAACTGTAACATGGCGGAGGTGACACGATTAAAAGAAGTGGTAGAAATTCCTGTGGTATGTGCAGGAAGAATGCAGCCGGATGAAGCTTCAGCATCTATATCAGAAGGAAAACTGGATGCTATGGGAATCGGACGTCAGTTCCTGGCGGATCCGGAATACATTGTAAAACTGGAACAGGAGAAATTTAGTGACATTCTTCCTTGCATTGCATGTCATAATGCATGTCTTCCGATTTATCATTATGAAGGCGTTGGCTGTGAAATCGATGAAGAGGATGGAAAAACACAAGGGCATTGTGCGTTGAACCCTAGGACATTCTGTGAGCAGAAATATGATTTTGAGAAAAAAGCAGCTGTAACGAAAAGTATTGCGGTCATCGGCGGGGGTATCGCTGGGATGACTGTAGCCCGAATTGCGGCAATACGAGGTCATGAGGTAACTATTTATGAAAAGAGTGACCGGCTCTGTGGTGTGTTTAATGCTGCAGCAGCACCTGAATTCAAAGAAAAAGATAAAGAATTTATAAGATGGATTCAACAAGAAATAGAAAGCCTGCCGATTAAAGTGGAATACAACTGTGAAATTACAACTCTGGCTGAGCTGACAGAAGATGAAATTATCATTGCTACGGGCGCAAAACCTAGAAAGCTAGATGTTCCGGGACAGGAAAAAGCTATTGAAGCAACGGAATATCTGCTGGGGAGAAAAGTAGGAAAGGACGTCGCTGTAATCGGCGGAGGTTTGACGGGCTGCGAGATTGCCTATGACCTTGTGCTGAAAGGAAAACGACCGGTTATTGTGGAAATGGCAGACGATATTTTAAAGACCAAGGGACTCTGCATGGCAAACTCCAGTTGTATGAGAGACTTATTGCGGTATTATGAAGTTCCTATTTATAAAAACGCAAAGCTCTTAGAAATCATTGAAAATGGAATTGTTATTGAGACAGCGGAAAAGACAATACAGTTGGAATGCGATGACGTGATAATGAGCTGTGGTTATGTGCCAGACACGAGGCTTGTTGACGGTGGAACACAACAGGGGAAAACGAATATTCATATAGTCGGCGATGTTAAAAAGGTTGGAAATTTGAAAACAGCAATCTGGGAGGCTTATGATTTAGCATTTTCTTTGTAAGATTAAACTCTTAAGCGGACAAAGAGGCTTTTAATATATTATAGAAACACTGCTATAAGAATTATTGATACCATTAGGCTGTCGATTTTTGAGGGATGTCATATACAGAATTATACTGACTAATATTAAGTTTTAATCGGTATTTCAATTTGTGTGATGTAATCATCAAAGGAGTCAATGCCATGCTATAATTCCATTGACGGAGAACCGGCCTCGGTTTCCCACAGATTACTGACAGAACTTCTTCGGGAGAGAATGGGATTTGACGGACTGTGTATCAGTGATTACGGCGGCATCAGCAATGCCCACGAAGTCCAGCGGATCGGAGAGACTATTGGAGAAACAGGATTTCTTGCCATGGAAGCAGGGATGGACATGGAGATGCCGAAAGCGATCGGTTATGGCGAAAAACTCAAAGAAATGTTCCGAAGCGGACAGGCGGATACAGAATTGCTGAACCGGACAGTTCTGAGGGTGTTGGAAGCGAAATTCCGCATGGGCCTGTTTGAACAACCTTTCGCAATGGACGGTGAGTCCTGCAAAAAGATTTTTGAAGAGAAAGAGGGGGCGGAGCTGTCCCTTCGGTCGGCAAGGGAATCCATGGTGCTTTTGAAAAACAACGGGGTACTTCCTTTGTCAGGCAAGATCAAGAAGCTGGCCCTGATCGGGCCTCATGCAGACTGTGCCCGTAAGTTCTTCGGCGGATATACTCATCTGTGCATGATGGAGTCGGTCTACGCGGCCGCAAGTTCTATCGCAGGGGTAGAGGGCAGCCCGGAGTCCGGACAGATCGGCGGGGCAATGCTGCCAGACGGCGAACCGGTGAATTATGTCCCGGGTACAAAGATCCAGTCAGATGAAGCAGAACTCTTTAACGACATCCTGCGCTTACAGAAGCCGGGATGCAGAAGCCTGTTAGAAGAACTAAAGGAGCGTATGACAGATACGGAGATTCTGTATGTGTATGGATACCCGGTTGCCGGAAAGGATCAGAGCAGATTTGAGGAGGCACTGCAGGCAGTCAGGGAAGCTGATGTTGTGATCCTCACTCTGGGAGGAAAGCACGGTACATGCTCTATGGCGACCATGGGAGAAGGTGTGAACGCTGCCGACATCAATTTGCCGGAATGTCAGGACGCATTTATTAAAGCAGCATCGGTGTATGGAAAGCCCTTAATCGGCATCCATTTTGATGGCAGGCCGATCTCCAGTGACACGGCAGACCAATATCTGGATGCCGTCATAGAAGCCTGGAGCCCGGCGGAAACGGGAGCGCAGGCTGTGGCAGATGTCCTGCTGGGAGCATATAATCCGGGCGGCAAACTGCCAGTATCCGTGGCATATCACGCCGGACAGATTCCAATCTACTATAATCACCCAAACGGTTCCGCATGGCATCAGCAGGAGAGTATCGGATTCGTCAATTATGTGGATGTTCCCCATACACCGAGATATTGCTTTGGACATGGATTGTCTTATACACAGTTTGAGTATTCAGACATTCATATATCGACGGCAGAGATTGGAGCAGAAGAATCGGTACAGATCAGCTGTGTGGTAAAGAATGCGGGAAACTGTGCCGGGGATGAAGTGGTACAACGTTATCTCAGGGATAGATTTGCAAGTATGACACGCCCGGTGAAAGAGCTTGCCGGATTTAAGCGAATCCATATGGAACCGGGAGAGAAAGTACGGGTAACATTTACAGTACAGGCGGATCAGTCAGCATTTCTTGACAGGCAGATGCGCTGGAAGGTGGAAAAAGGAGAGATAGATGTAGAAATTGGAAGTTCTTCTGAGGATATACGGTTAAAAGGAACATACCGGATCACAGAGGATAGATGGATAGACGGCGCAAAAAGAGCATTTTATGCGAAAGTACAGAAAGACAAAGTATAGCTTAGGCATACACTTACAGCGGGTCGGGTAAGATATCCGGCAGGACAGGAGGAAAACAGATGGATAGGAAGTTACTTGCCAGAAGGATTGCAGAAGAATCCATTGTATTGTTGAAAAACGAAGATCATATGCTTCCTTTAAAAGAAAAGAAAGAGATCGCGTTTTTCGGGAGGACGCAGATTGGCACTTTATATTCCGGAAACGGATCCGGCGGTGCAAATGTGGCCGGATGCGGCACGATTCTGGAAGAATGTGAAAATTGCGGAATCAGACCTGAGCCACTTTTAAAGGGCTTTTATGAATATAAGATAAATGAGGAACGGGTCACGGAAGAGGATGAGTTTGACTGGACTAAAGTCAGTGAGATGGTAAACAGTGGAATTATGTATGAAATATTCGGCAAATACCGCGCTCCGCTTGATGAGTACGAAGTGCCCGGCACACTTATTGACCAGGCGGCAGAAAAAACTGACACAGCACTTATTGTAATTGGCAGAAATTCTGGCGGTGAGGAGTGTGACCGTCACCTTTCAGAGGATTATTACCTGACTAATTCAGAAGAAAGTCTGCTGAAGGAAGTCTGCAGTCATTTTACAAATGTAGTAGTAGTCTTGAATGTTAACGGGCTGATCGATCTGTCCTGGGTGAGAAAGTATGCAAATATAAAAAGCCTTCTGTTTATTGGAATCCCAGGGGAAGAAGGGGCTTCTGCGCTAGCTGGCATTTTAACGGGGGAGACCAATCCCTCCGGGAAACTGGCGGTGACCATAGCGGAACATTATGAAGATTACCCGTCGGCAGACCATTTCTCATGGGATAAGGAGCATCTGGAGAATGTTCTTGACTATGAGAGCTACGGCCTTTCCTCAGAAGAAAACGGAAGTACAGGTTTTTCTAAAAGCCCGGTGAGTGTGTACTGGGAGGATATCTATACCGGTTACCGATATTTTGATACATTCGGGAAACCGGTGCTTTACCCCTTTGGTTATGGGCTTTCTTACACTGAATTTGCAATCAGCGATGCCTCGGCCGAGAAGCAAAACGGCGGTATTATGGTGACAGCCAATGTGAAAAATATTGGGGAAATATCAGGGAAAGAGGTAATCCAGGTTTATCTGTCCAAGGTAAACCCGGCAGAGGGTGTGGAACGTCCTTATCAGGAATTGAAGGGATTTGAGAAAACCGCGGACCTTGCTCCGGGAGAAAAAGAGAAGGTTAAGATCTGGATTTCATGGAGAGAACTGGCGGTTTATGACGAAGGAAGAGCTGCGTGGGTCATAGAGTCGGGCGATTATCTCCTGAAGATGGGAAATTCATCAAGAGACACCTCCCTGGTGGGAATGGTACGCCTAGGGGATACAGTCCTTACAGAACAGTGCGCGAACCGTATGATAATCTTAGAATGCAACAGAGATAAGCTTTCGTTCCTGACACAGAAAGACTACGCAGGGTGCCATCTGGAAGACAGATGTGAGAAGAAACCTGATGGAGGCGTGACCGGGATGGCGGTAATTTCTGTAACGGAAGAGGATATTCTTGCAGGAGGGGAGAGCAGACAGGCTGAAAAAGAAACGCAGCAAAATCTGCCGGAGCTCTCCATCGAAGAACTCGCTTCTCTCTGTGTGGGCTATGGGCCGGGCACTCCCTTTGCGGCTGTGGGGGACCGCAGTGACCCGTCTGCGATTTTCGATGGTGAAGGAAAACCGATTACAACAAACAACCACCCGACAGGATATCCGGGATATGTTTCTCCGGCAATTGAGGAAAAAGGGATCAAGTCCATTTTCTATAAAGACGGCCCGGCCGGGATCGGCGGTATTGCCTGGCCGACGGAAATGCTCATAGCCTGCTCGTTCGACAGGAAACTGTGGCAGATGTTTGGAGATGCAGTAGGGAAAGAATGTGAAGATCAGCAGGTGAATGTCTGGCTTGCTCCTGCTGTGAATCTCCACAGAAATCCGCTGTGCGGCAGAAATTTTGAATATTTTTCTGAAGATCCGTACCTGACAGGAGTCTGTGCCTGCGAGATCACAAAAGGCGTACAGAATGGCCGGCCGGTTATCGTGTGCCCGAAACACTTCGCGGCAAATGAGCAGGAGACATTCCGGCGCGGAAATGCAGGGAAAAAGGTAGACGCTGTTGACTCTATACTGACAGAGCGCTCGGCCAGGGAACTATACCTGAAGCCTTTTGAAATGCTGGTGAGAGAAGCACATATTGCCTGCATTATGACGTCTTTTAACAAGATAAACGGCGTTTTCGCCGGGGGCAGTAAGGATCTGTGCACCCGTATCCTTCGGGAAGAATGGGGATTTGACGGCGCTGTGGTGACAGACTGGGGCGATATGGATATTGTGGTAGACGGAGCAGACGCCGTGGCTGCGGGAAATGATATCGTCATGCCGGGCGGACCGCCGGTGATTCGTCAGATCCTGAAAGGATATGAAGAAGGAAGAGTGACCAGAGAAGAAATGGAAACAGCGGCAGGACATCTTCTGTGCATGATCCGCAGGATTCATGGAAAGGAGAAATAGAAGTATGGGAGAAAAATCTACAAAACAGTTGAAAATTCAGGCGTCATGAATGTTGTGGCCGGAGCCCTTGCGATTGCTGTGGGAGTGTCTGCTCTGGTGAGCGGGATACGGCTTCTGATTACTCGGAGAAAGCTGCTTTTTTAAGGGGACTGCCAGATGAAAAAATATAAAAGGGAAAAACTAATTGTAAGTATTTTTGCCGTCATATTTGTTGTTATAGTGGTTATTCTTGGAAACTTTTTGGTTACATATATATCTTCTGACTTGAGTTTTGGCCAGAATTGTCTTTTGCGAATACCATTTTATGGAACATTAGTTTTTACATCTTCGCTTATAGGACTGCTGTTTAGAAACGATAGTAAAAAAGATATTGTCGAAGAAAATTCAAAAGGAAGGATTCAAGATGAATAAAATTACAGAAGTAAAAATAGAAAGAGGAATCCCGACTCTGTATGTGGACGGGCAGCCTTTTTGGGTGTTTGCAGGGGAGGTGCACAACTCAGCCGCCTATGCCCCGGACAGGATGGAGGCAGAGATATGGATGAAGATGGATCAGAGTCATCTGAATACACTGATTGTACCGGTGTACTGGGAGACGCTGGAGCCGGAAGAAGGCAGCTATGATTTTTCGCTTGTGGATTCACTTCTTGAGCAGGCTGTCAGATTTAAGAAAAAGCTGATCCTGCTCTGGTTCGGTCTATGGAAGAATGCAGAGTCGGCTTATGTGCCGGCATGGATGAAGCAGGACAGTGAAACATTTTTCCGTGCGGAAATGTATGGTGGAGAAAGGTTAAATACGATTTCTCCTCTGTGCTGGGAGGCGGTGGAGAGAGATGCCGCTGCATTTTCCCGTCTGATGGGACATCTGCGGGAGGTTGATAAAAATTCATCGGTCATCATGGTCCAGGTAGAAAATGAAGTGGGACTGCTTGGAACAGAGCGTGATTACTGCCGTCAGGCAGAGGAGGCGTTTACAGGAAATGTGCCGGATAAACTGATGGATGCAGCTGTAAAATCAGGAAAAATCCGTGCCAGGGAAACAGGATGGCCTGAAAAGGCAGACTGGACTGTCGTATTCGGAGAAGACGCAGGGGAGATTTTTTCCGCATGGTTTTTTGCCTCCGCTCTGGAGAGGATTGCATCAGTCGGAAAAAAAGAGTATCCTCTGCCCTGCTACGCCAATGTGTGGCTGAAACAGTTCCCCTGGTATGCTGGTTCTTATCCGTCGGGAGGCCCGGTGGAGGATATGCTCTGGGTGTGGAAAGCGGCGGCGCCTTCCCTCTTTACTATTGCCCCGGATATCTATGTCCCCTATGTGTCGGAGATCATGGAGAAGTATACCCGTCCGGATAATCCCCTTGTAATCCCGGAGGTGCGAAAAGACGCTGTAACAGCGTCATACGCTCTGTATGCTTACCAATCGAAACCATACCGAGATCAAGATGGCCGTTTTCAATAATATCAGCTCCGTTGGCGTAGCCGAACGGTGTGATGTATTTCAGAAATTCTGCGGATTCAGAAATATTTGCAATGATATTTAAAAAATACATGATTGTGGCAATTCCAATTCCGATTCCAATCCCTCCTCTGTGCAGAAAAGCGGAAATGCCAAAGCAGATGCCTGCCAATTCGCCCTGGACCAGGAAGAAAGCAAGATGTATCAGGCTTAGTTCTGTCCAGGGTAATTTTTCTCCAATGAGCAGGATAGAGGCAATGGATAAGGCAAACACGATCAGGTTTAAAATAAAAATCTGGAGAAAAATGGAAATCAGTTTTTCAGTAAGCACCCTTACACGGCTGACCGGGTGTGCAAAGAGAAATTCAGCAGTATGATCTTTCTCTTCTTTTGCAAGAATATTGATTCCGATCAGGGAAGAGAAAAATGCGCCGCCAATCCCTAAAACATTTCCACATTCCGTGGAATAGAATCCGAGCAGAGTGCCGAAATTCAGACGATCCATGCCAAAGGCCTCGGTAAATGTTCCCATAGACGCAAAGAGCTCATTTATATTTTTCATTTCACCCTTCATTTCCGGGTATAGAAACACACAGACAACAATGAAAAAACCAATGGAGGAAGTCCAGATTGTCAGTGATTTCCAGCTTTGTTTTAATTCATGTTTCAATAAAATCATGCAGGCGTACCTCCATTTTCGTAGTAATGTAGAAAAATCTCGTCCAGATTAGGGTCTGAAATGGAAAGATCTGTCACTGCTCCGTCAGAAAGTGTTTTAAGAAGCTGATGAATTTCTCCACTGTAAAGGAAACTGGTAACGCCATCATTTTCTTTCAAATCACGGATTCCCCGCAGAGAGACAAGAGAAACCTTTCCCTGTACGGTGATCCGCTTGGTGTTTGTTCTGGAAAGTGCTTCTACACGGTCGCAGGCAATGATCTTTCCTTCCCGGATAATTGCAGCTCTCGTACAATTCCGTTGAATTTCAGAGAGGATGTGGCTGGAGAGAAAAACAGTGGCTCCCTGTTCATTACGTTCTCGGATTATATTGAAAAACTCCCGCTGCATCAATGGATCCAGGCCGCTGGTTGGCTCATCCAGGATCAGAAGTTCTGGTTTATGCTGAAGAGCGGATACGATGGCAACTTTTTTTCGATTGCCAAAAGACAACTCATCGACCTTACGATTGACATCCAACTGCAGACGGCTGCATAATCGTTTCCTTTCCGCAGAGCAGTCTTTCTTTTGAAGATCAGCAGACAATTTCAACAGATCCTTGACTTTCATTCCACGGTAAAAAACAGCTTCAGATGGCAGATAGCCAATGCGGGAGAGCAGTTCAGAAGTATTTTGTCCGATTATGGTTTCAAAGAGCTTTGCCTGTCCGGATGAAGGAGAAATCAGTCCCAGCATGGTGCGGATCGTGGTTGATTTTCCGGCGCCGTTTGGACCGATAAAACCAAAGAATTCGCCCTCTTTGATCTCCAGATTCAGATCCAAGATTCCTCTGGATTTCCCATAATACTTTGTCAGATCTGACAGTTGAATTGCATTCATAAGTTTTCCTTTCATTTCAGGTAAAAATTTGATGGTTGCAGTTAAGTTTTATTATACACTGCTCACTGGTTTTGAAAAGACCTAAAATAATGGAGCGTGTTGTTAGCAGAAGGTATGATGTGAAGAAGAAAAATTAAAATTGATGAAAAACAACTGGTTTGTAAATATACAGATCAGTTGTTTTTTATATGACAAGTGAGAGAAATGAAAATAAAAGCGAATTATATAAAATGCATAAAAAAGTAATTGTAACTTTGTGTATTTGAACAAAAACAAACAATAGTCTTTACAAAATATCAAGTTCGATGTATTATAAAATCAACAACTGATTATGACGACATAACATTACGACATTAGGATCAATAAGGTAGAGGAGGAACAGAAAATGAAAAAGCGTTGGATGAAAGTATTGGGAGTGTTGATGGTCGGAACATTGATGGTAGGAAGTCTTACAGCGTGCGGAGGCGGCGGAGATTCTGAAAAAGGGGAAAAAGGCAGCGATGTGAAAGTTGCGATCGTTTGTTCATCGGCGGGACAAAATGATAATGGTTATAACCAATCTGCAGTAAATGGAGCGAAAAAAGCCGCAGAAGAATTGGGAGTAGAGTATAAGGTAGTAGAACCAACAACAGGAGTTCCTCAGGCACTGGAATCGCTTGCAGACGATGGATACAATGTGATTTTCAACCTGGAATACGACTTTGAGGCTTTGATTCAGGGAACCGGTGGTGCGGCTCCGATTGCAGAGATGTATCCGGAAACAACATTTGTCTGTGTCAATGATAATCCGAACCAGGATGAAAGTGGCAAACCAATTCATGAGAATGTGATCAGTGTGTTATTTGATGTTCATCAGGCTTCTTTTGTTGCAGGAGCATTGACAACTCTTGTAAACGAGAATGCAGAGACGTTGTTTGGAACAGATGGATATAACTTTACACCGGCAGACAATGGAGGAAGATCGGTTGGATTTATTGGAGGAACAAATTCAAACGGAATCACAGTATTTTCTTATGGATATCTGGAAGGAATCAACTACGAAGCAGAAAAACTTGGAGTAAATTACGATTATTATGCAAAATATGATGCAGGATTTGCAGATTCTGCAACGGGCAGCACAGTAGCAGGAACTTATTATAATCAGGGTGCAAACGTTGTGTTCTCAGTAGCAGGTTCGGTTGGAGACGGAGCAGCTTCTAAGGCAAAAGAAGAAGGAAAGCTTGCAATTCAGGTAGATGCAAATAAAGATGATCAACAGCCGGGATATATTCTGACAAGTGTAATTAAAAATACAGAAGTACCAGTATATGAAATTGTGAAAGAAGCCGTAGAAGGAAAAATCGAAGAAATGGATCGTGTACAGAGTTATTCATTAGCTTCTGGAGCAGCTTCCATTACAGATTTAAGCGAGATCAGCAAACATGTACAGGAAAGCGGAAAAGCAAAATGGGATGAAATCAAAACAGAGCTTGAAGATATCGAAAAGAAAATTGCGGATGGTACAATTCAGGTAACAAATGCACAGAGTGGAGAAAAATTTGATCCGGCAGACTGTCCAAATGTGACAATCAAATAAGAACTCTGTCAGAAAAGGAGCATTGTGATGAATAGTATGATACAAACGATTGATTTGACAAAGAAATTTGGGGACTTTACAGCGAATGACCGGATCAATCTGGATGTAAAAGAACAGGAAATTAAGTGTATTGTAGGTGAAAACGGCGCGGGAAAGTCTACCATGATGAATATGCTCTATGGATTGCTTCAGCCAACAAGCGGAAAGATTTTAATCCGTGGAAAAGAAGTAGTTATGAACAGTCCGATCGATGCGATTGCGAACGGAATCGGGATGGTGCACCAGCATTTTAAGCTGGTGCCAAGCCTGACTGTTTACGAAAACATCTTATTGGGAGCAGAGATCAATAAAACAAAGGGAAACGTAAAAACACCATTTGTTGATCAGAAAGAAGAAATCAGACGTGTTGAAAAGCTGATCAAAGAAAATCATTTTGAATTAAATGCGACAGATAAAATAGAAGACATTTCTGTAGGCGGAAGACAGAGAGTAGAGATTCTCAAAATGCTCTATCGAAATGTCGATATCTTAATCCTGGATGAGCCGACAGCAGTATTAACTCCTCAGGAAGTTGATGAACTGATGGTAACTTTGAAGGAGCTGAAAAAACAGGGAAAAACAATTATTGTCATTACTCACAAACTTCGTGAAGTGATGGAGCTTGCAGACAGCATCACTGTGATCAAGCAGGGAAAAGTCATTGGCAATGTATTGAAAAAGGATACGAATGAACAGGAACTTGCGCAGATGATGGTGGGCAGAGATGTGGTACTTACGGTGAGTAATACACGCCGGGAACAGCTGAAGACAGACATCATGTATGAGGCAAAACATCTTACAACGATCAATGATTATGGAAAAGAAGTAGTATCGGACGTATCGTTTAAAGTACACAAAGGCGAGATTCTTGGAGTTGCAGGTGTAGAGGGAAATGGTCAGTCAGAACTGGTGAAATTAATTACGGGATTGATGGAATCTACGAAGGGCGAAATTATTTTTGACGGACAGAATGTGACGAACTGGTGGCCTGAAAAATTGCGGAAAGCAGGTCTTGGCATTATCCCGGAAGATCGATATGCGCAAGGACTTTGTCGGGAAATGAGTGTATCAGACAACTGTATCGCAGGATATCACGGTGCGAAAGACATCTGCAAACATGGTTTATATAATCGTAAAAAAATCAACGAAAAGAGAGATTCTTTTATTCAAGAGTTTGATATCCGTTTGGGAGATGTAAATGGTCCAATCGGAAGTCTTTCCGGAGGAAATGCACAGAAAGTTATCATAGCAAGAGAACTGTCTGCACATCCCAAAGTATTGTTAGCATGTCAGCCAACAAGAGGTGTGGACATCGGATCCATTGAGTTTATACATAAGCAAATTTTGAAATTCCGTGATGAAGGAAATACCGTAATTTTGGTATCCAGTGAATTGTCAGAAATCATGAGCCTTTCGGATCGAGTGATTGTCATGTACAAGGGTAAGATATCTGGGGAAGTATGTCCAAAAGAAGTATCAACGGCAGCAATTGGTCTTTTAATGGCAGGAATTTCAAATTAAGGGGGAAAGAGTCGTGAAAAGAAAAGAAAATGTAATAAAAACAATCTTGAACTCTGTAGTTCCTGTCATCCTTGCATTTGTGATTGGCGCAGTGATCATACTGGCAATTGGAGAAGATCCATTGGAAACATATGGAATTTTGATTCGAAAATCCCTTCTTTCGACGAAAGGATTCATGAATACATTGCATTATGCAGCTCCATTGATATTAACGGGATTGGCAATTGCGATTACATTTAAAGCAAACATCTACAACATGGGAGTAGAAGGACAAATGCTTCTGGGTGGATTCTTTGCAGGAATTGTTGGGGCATATCTTCCAATTTCCAACCCGCTTTTAAGTAAAGTAGTATGCTTTGCAGTTGCAATTCTTTGCGGCATGTTATTTGCATTGATTCCCGCAATTTTGAAAGCAAAATGTAATGTAAATGAAATGGTTGTAACATTGATGCTCAACTACGCAATGGCAAAGACATTAGAATTTTTGACTACTGGGATTTTCCGGGATAAAAGTGCTGGGTATGTAGCAACACCAACGGTACAGGACAGTGCAATGTTCCAGAGAATAGGAACCTCCAGAATGACGATGTTTTTTGTGATTGCAATGATTATTCTGGTTGTTATGTATTTCCTGATGAACAAATCAAAGTTAGGATATGAAATTACAGCCATTGGAAAAAACCCGGAGTTTGCGGAAGCAACAGGAATGAATGTGGGAAGAAAAATTATCGTTATGATGCTGATCAGCGGTGCACTTGCGGGAATTGCCGGAGCAGGATGGATGCTGAGTGACCAGTTTAAGTACACACTTAGTTTTTCTGCCAATCCTGGACTTGGTTGGGATGGAATGTTGATTGCTCTTTTGGGAGGTCATTCTCCAATCGGTATTTTTATAGCGGCAGTGTTCTATGCAGCATTGAAAACAGGAAGTGACAGCATCAATTTGTATACAACAGTACCAAAAGAAATCATTGCAATTATTCAGGGAATGATCATTTTATTCCTTGCGGTAAAGTTTATTGGAAACAATACAAAATTGTTTGACAGATTCAAGAAAGAGAAAAAGGAGGCAGCATAATGGAATTATTAAATAGTATTTTATATGATACCGTGTATCACAGTGCGCCTATTATTCTCTGTGTAATCGGTGGAATCTTCGCATATAAGGCAAATGTATTAAATATCGCGTTAGAAGGAATGATGCTGAACGGTGCATTTGTATCTGTCCTGGTGGAATATATGACAGGAAGTGTAGCAATTGCGATCATAGCTGCAATTGTGACAACTCTTCTGTGGGGCGTTTTGTTTTCTGTTTTAGGGATTAGCTGCAAAGGAAATGTAATTGTAATTGGTTTAGGTATCAACTTGATTGTTCCTGCGATTGCAAAATTTGTATTAAAGATGATGGAGCTTGCCAACATCAGTCTTCAGAATGTCAGTGTTGCAGATTTTAAGATTAATATTCCAATCATTCAGGATATTCCGATTCTTGGAAATATCATCAGCGGCCATCCAGTGATTACATATCTGGCATTTATTGGGATTGCACTTGTTTCTATCTTGATGTTTAAAACGAAATTTGGTGTGTATGTACGTGTGGTAGGTGAAAATGAAGACTCTGCAATCAGTCTTGGAATCAAAACAAAAAGATACAAATATGCAGCAGTTTTAATCGGAGCCTTCTGTTGTGCACTTGCAGGTGTGAATCTGTCATTGGAAAGAATGTGTATGTTTACCAATGATATGACAGCAGGACGAGGATTTATCGCAATTGCAGCAATCTATTGCGGACAGGGTCGTCCAGTCGCATCATCACTGTATGCAATCTTATTTGGAATTGCAAGATCACTATCTGTAAACTTAAGTGTATATGCGGGTCCGGCAGCAGGAATGTTCGATACCATTCCATACATTATTATGGTTGCTGTTCTTGCAGTGGTATCTTACATGAAATATAAAAATGTAAAAGTTAGAGGATATAAATTTGAATAGGAGTGTGAAACATGAGTAAATCAGCATTGATCATTGTAGACATGGTTCGTGATTTCACAGATCCGCAAGGCCTCGTCTATTATCCACAAAACAGAGAAATCTTACCTCAAATTCGGAAAGTACTGGATAAATGCCGGGAAAAAGGGGTGCTGATCGTATTTATGCAGCATTGCAATCGAAAAGGAAAAGTGGATAGAAAAGCTCAGGCAATGCGGCCAAACTGCATCGAAGGAACTTTTGGGGTGGAGATCGATCCAATGCTTCCGGTAGATGAAGAAAAAGACTATGTCATTCAGAAGAGAAGATACAGTGGATTTTTTGGAACAGATCTGGATTTGGTTCTTCGGGAAAACAAAGTAGAGAACGTGATCATTGTAGGAACTAAGACAAACTGCTGCATTCGTGCAACGGTAACAGATGCATTCTATTTAGACTACAATCCATATGTTGTAAAAGAATGTGTAGCAACGAATTCAGACATTGTCAATGAGGTGCATCTGACAGACATTGATAAATATCTGGGGGACGTAGTGGATATGAATACACTATTTACGATGCTGGATGAAGGAACGTTATAGGAGGAAGGCAATGAAAACAGATGTGTTGACAAGTGGTTATGTGAGCATGGATCACATTATTAAGATTGATACGCCGGCAAAGGTCGGATTTACTTCTCTGGTTACGAATCAGTCAAATGCACAGATTTTTTACGGGGGATGTTCTGTGAATATTGCCTATGCACTGTGTAAGTTGGGAATGTGTGCAAAACCGGTACTTCGTGTCGGTGGAGATTATGAAAGCAATGGATTTAAAAAATTTCTGGAAGATGGAAATGTTCCACTGGATGGGATTACGGAACTTCCGGAAGAAGCAACCAGTGTCTGCTATTTGATCCAGGATAACAACAATGACCACATTACCATTTTTTATCCGGGTGCAATGGATGGAAAATATGCAAAACCGCTTCCGGATACCTTGTTTGAAGATACAAAACTGGGAGTAATCACAGTTGCATCGAGACAGGATAATGAGGAATTTTTTGAAAAATGTCAGAAACATCATGTTCCCGTCGTATTTGGAATGAAAGACGATTTTGATGCATTTCCGGAAGAATTTTTAAAGAGACTTTTGACAGGCAGCAGAATTATTTTTACTAATGAGGTAGAGCGGGAAATTATTGAAAAAATTTATGGTTTTGAAGATATTACAGAGCTGTTTGATATTGGTGAAGTAGAAATCATTGTTACAACACTCGGAAAAGAAGGAAGTCTCTGTTACATTCGGGAAGGAGATACCATCCGTCAGGAAAAGATCGGAATCTGCAAAGTAGATTATGTGGTAGATGCAACAGGATCCGGAGATGCCTATATGGCAGGGTTCATCTATGGATATCTCAATGGATATAAACCGGAAGAGTGCTGCAGACTTGGAGGAACACTTTCTTATTTTATTCTTCAGGCGGAAGGATGCTGCACAAATGCGCCTACAGAAGAACAGTTATTGGAGAAAGTAAAAACATTTGAGTAGTATCTGAACGTTCATATTTTGAAAAGGAGAACAAGCTATGAGCACATTATATATGGGCGCGGATCAGGAAACAGTTGCAAAATATGTCCTGTTTTCTGGAGATCCGTGGAGAGTGGAAGTTGTAAAACAATATTTGGAAAATCCAAAAAAAGTAGCATTTATGAGAGAATTTAATACGTATACAGGAACGTATAAGGGAATTGAAGTGACAGTCACATCGACAGGAATCGGTGCACCTTCTGCTGCGATTGCAATGGAAGAAATGTATGAGGCAGGAATGGAAGTGGCTGTGAGAATGGGAACAGTCATGTCGATGCAGGATGATATGCTGGGACACTTTCTGATTCCGATTGCTGCGATGAGAAGGGAAGGTACCAGTCAGTCTTATGTAGATTTAAGTTATCCGGCTGTTGCAGATATCGACCTGGTCAATGCAATGAATGAAACGGTTACAACGATGGGAAAACGATATTTGAATGGACTCAATTGTACAATGGACGGATTCTACAGCAATATGCATGATTCCAGATTTTCTCTGGAGTGGGGAAGGGATATGTCCGAGACATTTGAGGAAGTGAAAAAACTGGGTGTGACAGGAATTGATATGGAATCATCCTGTATGCTGACTCTTGGAAGACTGATGGGAGTCAAAACCTGTATTCTGACGATGGTAACGGTTCTGGAAAATCTGAAAGAAAAACTGGTAGGTCAGGAACGAACAGATGCGGAAGATCTGCTTTGCAGAACAGCCCTGGAAGGAATCTATCATTATCATATGAAAATGGAGGGAGAAAAAAATGAGTAAAGAAGTATTTACAATTGGTTCAGAAACAGTGATTGGAATGGTACACTGTCTGCCACTTCCGACAACAGCTGGATTTGATGGAGATTATCAGAAAATTTTAGACAGAGCAGTACAAGATGCAGTCACACTGGAAAAAGCAGGAGTGGATGCAGTGATCGTAGAAAATATGGGGGACACTCCATTTTCAGCACTGCTGAATAAAGCGCAGTTGGCAGCCTTGACGGCGGCAACGTTGGCTGTAAAAAATGCAGTGAACATTCCGGTTGGAGTTGATGCAGCATTTAATGATTGTGAAGCCAATATTGCAATTGCAGCAATTACAGGGGCATCCTTTATTCGTGTTCCGGTATTTGTAGATACGGTAATCTTTACAGACGGGGTTATTAATCCATGTGCAAAAAAATGTATGGAATATCGAAAAGCTATGGGAAAAGAGGATATTAAAATTCTGGCAGATGTGCAGGTGAAACATGCTCATATGATACTTCCGTATATTACAGTAGAGCAGTCTGCAAAAGAAGCTGTGGACAGCGGTGCAGATGGGATTATTGTAACAGGAACGCAGATCGGGGAGGAAACACCGCTGGACCTGATCAAGCGAGTAAAAAATGTAGTAAAAGTGCCGGTGTTTGCAGGAAGTGGTGTGAAAGCAGAGAATATCAAAGATCAGCTGCAGATCGCAGATGGTGCGATCATCGGATCTAGTCTCAAAGAAGGTGGGATTATCAGCAACCCGATTTCATATGATCTTGTGAAAAAAGTATTAGATGGATTAAACGCATAAAAAAGGAGAGAAAAATCATGATGAGACCAATGAAACTGGCAGGCTCTGAATTGATGTTTGGAGAAGGCTGCCTGGAATATATTAAAACAATCAAAGCAGAGAAAGTAAGTATTGTAGTAGGCGGAAAAAGCATGGAAAAAAGCGGAATGCTTGCAAAAGTAGAAGGATATTTCCATGAAGCCGGTGCAGAAACAATGGTGATCAGCGGCGTAGAGCCAGATCCGTCTTTTGAAACGGTAATGAGAGGGGCGCAGGAAATGCTCGGATTTGGTCCGGATCTAATCGTAGGGTTAGGTGGAGGATCAGCAATGGATGCTGCAAAAGCAATGTGGATTTTCTATGAGCATCCGGAATTGAAGACAATGGAATCTGTACTTCCTCCAAATGAGTTTCCAAAACTGAGAGAAAAAGCAAGACTCTGCTGCATTCCATCTACAAGTGGAACAGCAAGTGAGGTTTCCAGATCCATCGTTATTTCTGACAACGAAACAGGGCTGAAACATGGACTTGGAAATATGGAAATGATGCCGGATATTGCAATTTGTGATCCGGAAGTAACGGTTTCCATGCCTGCAAAGATTACAGCAGAAACTGGTATGGACGCTCTGACACATGCACTGGAAGCTCTGGCATCCAATCGGGCAAACTATGTATCCGATATTCTGGCAACACAGGCAGCAATCGATATTATGGAAAATCTTCCAAAAGCCTGTGCAGATGGAACAGATATGAAAGCAAGAGAAATCATGCTGCAGGCATCAATGGTGGCAGGAATGGCATTTACCAATGTTTCTCTCGGGATCGTACATTCCATGGCGCATACGTTGGGTGGAGTATTCCATATTTCTCATGGTCTTGCAGATGCAATTCTTCTTCCATATGTCATTCGTTACAATGAAGCAGATGAAAGAGCAAAGAAAGTATATGATACGTTCGCAGAAAAAATCGGTGCAGAGAATTTGTATACAGCAGTTGAAGCATTGAACCGAACATTACATATTCCATCTTGTTTAAAAGAAGTGATCGCAGATGAAGCCGCATTTACAGAAAAACTGGATGAGATGGCTGCACTTGCAAAAGCAGATGGATGTACAAAAACAAATCCGGTAATTCCAGAGGTGGAAGGATTTAAAGAATTGTTTATGAAAGCATATAGAGGAGAATAGATATGGAAATTATTTGTTATTTATCAAACGGATACCCGACAATTGAAGCAAGTTATAATATGGCAATGGAATATGCAGATGCCGGATGTAAAATGATGGAAGTAGATTTCCCATCCAGAAATCCATATTTGGAGAGTGATTACATTGCAGGAAGAATGGCAAAAGCATTGGAATCTTGTGATGATTATGAAAAATATATGGACTCTATCGTAGCTATTAAGGATCAATTACCGGACGTTAAGATTTTAGTACTGGCGTACGAAAATACAGTAGAAGAAATCGGAACAAAGAAATTTATTGATTTCTGTTTAAAAAATGATCTGAAGGACATTCTTCTGGTTGGTTTGAAGGATGATACGATCAAAGATGAAATTATCGCAGCCGGACTTCAGGTATCCTGCTATGTACAATTCCATATGCCGGAGGCAGAGATCGAGATGGCAAAACAGTCCAATGGATTTGTATACCTTCAGGCAAAACCATATGAGACTCAGGAAAAGAATGAAAAATATCCGACATTAAAAGACTGTGTGGAGCATTTGAGAGCATGTGGTATTGATCGTCCGATTTACTGTGGAGTAGGCGTTCATGCACCAGAAGATGTGAAACTTGTAAAAGAAGCTGGTGGAGATGCGGCCTTTGTAGGAAGTACCATTTTGAAACTGCATGAAGATATTCCGGCAATGAAGGAGAAAATTCGAGAGTTCAAAGCACAGTGTTAGGGTTGTCTTTCAAATATAATCATACTATAATAAAAGTATAACAAAAGGGAAAGATCAACAAAATGGACACAGTTGATAGTAGGTGTAAAGATGATAGATGACAGATTACCCAAGTATTATCTTGTAAAGAAATCACTTGTTGAAAAAATAGATAATGAAGAGTTTCAGTTGGGTGAGCCTATTCCGAGTGAACGAGAGTTAATGGAAGAGTATCAGGTGAGCAGGATTACCATTCGAAAAGCAATTGAAGAACTGGTTGCTGAAGGATATCTGTATAAAGTACAGGGGAAAGGAACCTATGTGAAAACAGATGAAGGAAGCAATAATCTATTTGCAATTACAAGTTGTACAGAAGACGTAATCCGTTTAGGAATGACACCGAGTAAGAAAACTGTGGTTTCAGAACTTGTAAAAGCAAATGCAAAACGTGCAAAGGCGCTTGAGATCACAACGGACGATAATGTTTATATGATTGGAAGAATTTTGTATGCCGATAAAGAACCTTTGAATTATACGCTTACATTTCTTCCGGAAAAGATATTTTCTGGATTGACACAGAAATATGCGTTTGATAAGGAGTCTTTATATGAGACGATCCAGAATGTATACAAAGTTAAGATTACAAAAGCAAGAAGGACAATGGAAGCAATTCTTGCAAAAGGTGAGATTGCAGAGTATCTGGAAATAAAAGAAGGATCTCCGATTATGCTGTTTCGGTGTGTGACATATGGCATTGTGAATGGGAAAGAGATTCCAATTGAAAACTTTAAGTGCTATTACCGTACAGATAAATTTAAGTTCTATATTGATCAAGTAAGATAATAGAGAAAAATCTATTTCAAAACAGTCGATGTACCTGTTGGTATGTCGACTGTTTTGTGCTATGATAAAAAACAGATTATATATGAAAAAATGAAAGATTACCACAGCAAAGAGGAGTTGATTATATATGACAAAAAAACAACGCGCACTGGAAATCATCGAGCGGCTTCGCACGGCATATCCGGATGCGGACTGTACACTTGATTATGACCATAGTGAGGCCTGGAAACTGCTTGTGGGCGTGCGTCTGGCAGCACAGTGTACGGATGAGAGGGTCAATGTGGTTGTAAAAGATTTGTATGCCAAATTTCCGGATGTCAATGCGCTGGCAGAAGCTGATCCGCAGGAGATCGAAGCAATTGTACGTCCCTGCGGACTGGGAAAGAGCAAAGCAAGAGATATCAGTGCCTGTATGAAAATTTTGAGAAATGAATATCATGGAGAAGTTCCAGACGATTTTGATGCATTGCTGAAGCTTCCGGGTGTTGGAAGAAAAAGTGCAAATCTGATCATAGGAGATGTGTTTGGAAAACCTGCAATCGTGACAGACACGCACTGTATTCGTCTGGTGAATCGGATGGGACTTGTAGACGGGATCAAAGAACCCAAAAAGGTGGAGATGGAGCTGTGGAAGATTATTCCGCCGGAAGAGGGAAGCAGTTTTTGTCATCGCCTGGTGTATCATGGAAGGGAAATCTGTACGGCAAGGACAGCACCGTATTGTGATAGATGTTGTCTGTCAGATCTTTGTAAAAAACGAGGTGTCTGAATATGAGAGTGAAAAGACAGATGTCAGAATCCATGACGCTGGCAGTGTTTTTGACCTTGGCTGGCGGGCTGCAGGATGCATATTCGTATAATTGCAGGGGAAAAGTATTTGCCAATGCCCAGACTGGAAACATCGTATTATTAGGACAAAATCTGGCAGAGAAAAATTGGAGTGGTGCGCTGCATTATCTGATTCCACTGCTGGCATTTATCAGTGGAGTCTATGTGGCGGTTCGGATTCAGTATTTGTGTAAGAAGAATGAGAAAATCCACTGGCGGCAGATTGTTTTGTTGATTCAGATTGTTTTATTGTTCCTGGTTGGAATATTTCCGCAGAGTATGAATGTAGCGGCCAATGCGATGATGTCGTTTAGCTGCGCAATGCAGGTCAACGCATTCCGAAAATTTCACGGCATTCCCTGTGCAACGACCATGTGCATCGGGAATATGAGAAGCGCTACGGAAATGCTCTGTAAATATCATGTGACAGGAAATCAGGAATTGAAAAGGAAAAGTTTTCATTACTATTTTGTGATTTTGATTTTTGCGATAGGCGCAGCAATCGGAGCAGTCTTGAGTGGACAGATGGGGGATCGGACGATCTGGATCGCAGCGGGATTGCTGATGGCAGGGTTTGTTTTGATGTTTATCAAAGAGGATAGAAGCGTATCCTAAAAATATATTTGATCAGAGAAATTTGATTCAAATAAAGAGGGGGCAAAAGAATCGGCAAGACAGCTGATTTTTATCGCATTGTACGATGATAGTTCCTGTATTCTAAGAGCGCAGGAAAACAGCAGCCTTCCCATGAAAATCTTGATTGACTCGAATATTGTACTGAATCTGTGGTTTGTATGGGGACTTCACCTTGGTGTGGCAGGTTCTGGCTGTGCGATCATGTTTGCCCGAATGTTTGCAGATTGGACAGTGCGCGGAATCATTTATTGGATCTGGTTCAAAAACAGAAAATGGCTGAATCATCAAGTTATTTCATAAAAAAGAATAATTTTAGAAAAAAACAGCATTCTAGTAAAGCGAGCACTGGAATGTTGTTCTTTTTTTGACACAATCTGGAAAAAAATTGCACAATCCCTACTTTTATGATAGGATATAAATAAAAACAATTACTATTATTGAAATAAAGGGAGAATGGGAGGAGAAAACTATGATGAATATTCAAAAAGCAGCGGTGATCGGATGTGGGTTTGTAGGAGCATCCACAGCATTCAGTCTGGTACAGAAGGGATTATTTTCTGAGCTGGTTCTCATTGATGCCAATAAAGAAAAAGCGGAGGGAGAGGCAATGGATCTCAGCCACGGAAGGCCGTTTGTCCATTCCATGAAAATTTACGCGGGAGATTATGATGATATCAGCGATTGTGCTCTGATCATTATTACAGCAGGCGCCAATCAGAAACCAGGAGAAACACGACTGGATCTGGTGCATAAGAATGTAGCCATTTTCAAGTCGATCATTCCGGAGATCACAAAACGAAATTTTGAAGGGAATCTGCTGATTGTGGCAAATCCAGTGGATATTCTGACCTATGCAGCTCTGAAGATTTCCGGTTATCCAAAAGAGCGCGTGTTTGGAAGTGGAACGGTCTTGGATTCTGCCAGATTCCGTTATCTTCTGAGTGAACATCTGGATGTAGACAGCAGAAGTGTGCATGCATTTATTATTGGAGAACATGGAGACAGCGAACTGGCGGTTTGGAGCAGCGCAAATGTTTCAGGAATCGATATTCACGACTTCTGTGAGCTGCGCGGGCATTATGATCATGATATGGCGATGGAACGGATTTACAAAGAGGTTCGTGACAGTGCGTACGAGATTATTGAACGGAAAGGTGCGACCTACTACGGAGTTGCGATGGCAGTGGGAAGAATTGCAGAAAGTATCATCCGTGATGAAAATTCCGTTCTGCCAGTATCTAGTCTGATGGAGGGAGAATATGGTCTGGAAGATCTGTGTATCAGTGTCCCGACGCTGGTTTCTCAGAAGGGAGCAGAACAGGTACTGGAAATCCCGCTGGATGAAAGTGAGCAGCAGAAGTTGGAACAATCTGCGGCAGAATTGAAAAAAGTACTGGAAACTCTGGATTTATAGGGCATTGACGATGGGACATTTTTTGTGATATCCTTGTACGAATGGAGCATATTTCTATGCTCCAACGGAGGGAAAGAACGGGGATACAAAAGATGGATGTTATAGTGATTATGTGTATTGGCGTATTGGCAGGTAAGTTTTTACTGCCGCGGAATTTAAACAGGTGGAATCAGATCTTGCAGGTAGTCTGTACCTTACTTCTGATCTTTTCCATGGGAGTGATGTTGGGAAGCAGGGAAAATTTTCTGGAAGAGCTTTCTACTTTGGGAATCCAGAGTGTGATATTCTTTCTGCTTCCATCCGTAGGCTCTGTATTGTTGGTTTATCCTCTGACCAGACATTTTTTAGAACATAAAAAAAATGGAAAGGGGAAAAAATAGACATGGTATATTTAGCGATCATTGCCCTGCTTGGCGGCATTGTGTGTGGAATGACAGGATTGGATGAGAATGTGGTCGTATCCTGGATCACATCAAATAAAGATATGATCCTATATCTTCTGATGTTTTTAGTGGGAATCAGTATTGGGTTTAATCAGGGAATCGTCAGCAAGATTAAGGAATATCATATTAAGATTTTTGTGATTCCGTTAGGGATTGTAGTAGGTTCTATTTTGGGAGGAATTGCAGGAGGATTTCTGACAGGAATGCCGCTTGGTGAGAGTACGGCAATTGCAAGTGGACTTGGGTGGTACAGCCTGTCTGGTGTTGCCATTGGTAATCTGGCGGGGGCGCAGGCGGGGAGTATTGCGTTTTTAAGCAATCTGCTGCGGGAGATTTTCTCATTTTTCAGCATCCCATGGATTTCAAAAAAACTGAATTATTATACCTGTATCGCGCCGGCAGGAGCTACCAGTGAGGATACGACACTGCCGATGATGATACGATATACGAATGAAGAGACGGTGGTGCTGTCTGTGTTCAACGGAGTGATCTGCTCTGCGCTGGTGCCGTTTTTGATTTCATTTTGTTATAATTTGTTTTAAAAAGATGAGAACAGTGTGTGTTGTCGAAGTGATTTGGTGGCGCACACTGTTTTTGCGTGTGAAAAGTGATAAAAATTCTTTGTTTTTAGGGAGTTATTTAGTGAGAGATCAACAGGATTTAGACGACTTATTTGCCCTGCATCATACAAAAGAGAATCGTTCAGATCCTGTCCGGCAATCAGATGTGGAGCAATAGCAGTTAGAAGTGGAAATATCTTCTGCAGCAGAAGCCTTGAAAGGGGAAAGTGAGGTAGGAAATGAATCCCTCGCAAAAACAATATTAAAACTGGAATAAAAGAATGGGAAGCCGATTATTCAAAATCGCGACTTCCCATTCCTATTTAGTGTGCATATCTTCCTATCTCAAAAATGTATTGATCACATGTAAAATTCCATCTTCATCATTTGACTTTGTGATGAAATCAGCTGTTTCTTTGACAATTGGCTGTGCGTTTTCCATGGCAACTCCAAGTCCCGCGTATTCGATCATGGAAATGTCATTGAATCCATCTCCGCAGCAGATCATAGAATCTGCAGTCAGTCCAATGCTGTTGAGTAGTTTTTGCAGGGAGTATGCCTTATCAATATTCTGAGGCATGATCTCCAGGAAAAAGGGCTCAGAGCGATAAATGTTGAGCAGCTTATGAAACTTTTTCTGAAGCACCGGCATCAGTTCTTCCAAAAGAGTGGGTTCTCCTGCAATCAACAGTTTGTTGACCGGAAATGTGAGGCGGGATACAAAATCAGGTACTTCGATAATGTCCATTTTATTGATAAAAGACTCTTTTTCCGTATATTCGTTGGAAGCAATACCAGACAGAATTTTGTTACCGTCATAGGTCAGGATATCCAGTCCCGGATAGGCGGATGTGATTTCGAAGATCGGTTCGATCACATCAGACGGAAGTGTTCGATTGTAGACAATTTCTCCGGTAGAACACTGGGTAATCCTGGCTCCATTGAAAGAAAGCATATATCCGCCATATTTGGAAAGATGCAGTTTTTCAGCCAGAGGGACGATGCCGTTGATGGGACGTCCGCTGGCCAGGACGACTTTCTTTCCTTCTTCCTGAATTTCGATCAGCGCCTGTCTGGTCGGTTCTGTCAGTTCTTTTCTGGAATTGGTCAGGGTACCGTCCAGATCAAGAACAAGCATCTGGTAGTCCATATCTTACCTCTCTTTCAGTATATTGACGATTTCCGAAAACTTCATGCCGTTGGAAGCCTTGACAAGAATCGTATCCTTCGGATTCAGAACTCGGTCTGTCTGTGTGAAAAAGTCTTCTTTTGTTTCAAAATAAAATACCTGTGTTTTGGAGTTCTGTTCACTGGCTCCTGTTGCCATATGTTCAGAAAGCTGTCCGATGCAGACGAGAACATCGATTCCAAGATCAGCGGCATATTTGCCGACTTCATAATGCATCTGCTTTTCAGTCGGTCCCAGTTCAAACATATCCCCAAGAATGGCAACTCTGCGGGTATCTGCTTTTGCTAAAACGTCAAGGGAAGCCCGGGTGGAAGCCGGATTGGCATTGTAGCAGTCATCAATGATCGTCAGCGAATCTGTCTCGATGAGATTGTTGCGTCCTGCCAGAGGAATTAGAGCCTCGATTCCGGCTTTGATCTCCTCATCCTTCATGCCGAGTGCGTATCCCACAGCAATTCCTGCCAATGCATTGTGCACCATATGTTCTCCTGGAATGGAAATATGTGCGGCAAAAGAAGAATTTGGTGTGTGGAAGACAGCGTTGGTACCGCGCAGTCCACAGGATTCAATCTGGTCCGCATAAAAATCCCGGTTTTCATCCAGACCAAAGAAAACAGGCTGGATCCCGTTGGATGGATGTACGGTAGAAAGTTTGTCATCGTCTCCATTTAAGATGATGGAACCTTCTGGATTCATATACATGAAAATCTCTGTTTTTGCCTTTAAAATTCCGTCTCTGGATTTTAAATGTTCCAGATGGGCAACACCGATATTGGTGATTACGCAGATGTCAGGACGGGCTACTTTTGCAAGTCGTTCCATTTCGCCGAAGTTGCTGATCCCCAGTTCCAGGACAGCGACTTCATGCTCTTCACGGATATTGAAAATAGTGAGCGGAAGTCCGATCTCATTGTTAAAGTTTCCGGCTGTCTTTAATACGTGATACTTTTCGCCAAGTACGGATGCGATCATTTCTTTTGTGCTGGTCTTTCCCACACTTCCGGTAATTCCTACAACTTTCAGGTTCAGGCTCTTTCGGTAATGCTCGGCGATGTCTTTTAATGCCTGCTCGCAGGAGGTGACCATAATGTAGGGATAAGAAGCATTTTCAATCCGTTTTTCGGAGACGGCACACAGGGCGCCGTCACGGATCGTCTGGGGAATGAACATATGTCCGTCCACTCTCGCCCCGCGGATCGCAATGAATAAACTGTCTTTTTCCACTTTTCGGCTGTCGATCACGATACTGGATACTTCTTTATAATAACTTTCATCATCGCCGTAATAAATTCCGCCACAGGCAACAGCGATTTCTTTTAATGTCATGTTTTTCATAAATGTTTCATCCTTTATTGTATTTGCTTACTGATACCGGGCTTCCATGGATTTCTGAATGATCAGTTCACACAGATCTCCGTATGCAATGCCGTCTGCCAGTGCTTCTTTCGGAAGGAGGCTTGCAGAAGTCATGCCCGGAAGGGTGTTCATTTCCAGACAATACAGATTGTCATGTTCATCCAGGATAAAGTCGGCACGGCTGTACACATTCAGTTTCAAAGCCTGGAAGGCACGGACCGTAAGGGCTTTCATACGTTCGGAAATTTCTTCGCTGATATTAGCAGGACAAACTTCTTGTGTAGCATTTGCCTGATATTTGTTGGCGTAGTCAAACCATCCGTTTTTTGGAATGATCTCAATCGGAGGCAGTGCTTTGCCGTCGATCACTCCGCAGGCAAATTCGCGGCCTTTGATGAACGTTTCGATGACCACTTCATTTTCGTAGCGGAAGGAGTTTTCCAAAGCCTGATGGTATTCTTCCTCAGTATTTACAATGTATACTCCGATGCTGGATCCTCCAGAGCATGGTTTTACAACAACCGGAAGAGAAAGTCCAAGAGACTCCAGGGAACAGTCGCTGTTTTCTTTGTACAGGCAGACTCCGGCAGGAGTATCTACGCCTGCTTCCAGAAAGATCTGTTTGGTGAGGCCTTTGTCCATGGCAACGGCACATCCCAGAGAGTCCGGTCCGGTGTAGCGGATGCCAAGCAGGTCAAAAGCTGCCTGAAGTTTTCCATTTTCTCCTTCTCCGCCGTGAAGACCAAGGAAGGTCATATCTGCCAGGCGGCAGAGCTCGATGACATTTGGGCCAAAGAAACAGTCGGATTGATCCGGGCGAGATGCTTTGACTGCTGCAAGATCCGGCTCTGTTTCGGAAATATTTCTGGCAATTTCCAGACCGTGTCCCGGCAGTGTAAAGACGTCTTCCAGATTTCCAGGTGCGTTCTCAAGACCGAGAAATACATCCAGAAGAAATGCATCGTGTCCTTTCTCTAACAATGTTTTACAGATTCCGGCAGCAGAAGCGAGAGAAACATCGCGTTCTGTGCTGAGTCCACCGGCTAATACAATAATTTTCATGATAATCTCCTTATTATTTATTTACATCATTTAAAAGTTTTGCTTTTGTGTCATACAGTTTCTGAGACAAATCTATATAGACTTTGTGTGGATACAAGAGCCGTTTTGTCTCGTCCCAGAGGGTGTCTTTTTCCTGTCTGCAGTAAGCGGCGATCTCCATAACAGAGGGAGAGGTGTAGACACATTCCCCGTGAATGAAGATTGGCTTTAACATCTCACGCATAGTGTAGCTGCCGCCCGGAAGCCGTGTTTTTTTCCAAGTTGCATTCGGATCAAACAGAAGCAGTTCTTCTTCGGTGTCATAGACTTCGTCGGAAAAACAGATCAAATCTGCACGAAGTTTTCCGGTCTCTTTATCGTATACACGGTAAATCGTTTTGTTTCCCGGATTGGTGATCTTTTCTGTATTTTCGGAAATCTTGATCTTTGGAAGAAATTCGCCGTCTTTTTCAATGGCAGCCAATTTGTAAACTCCGCCAAAAGACGGACAGTCCTTGGAAGTGATCAAATGTGTGCCGACTCCCCAGGAGGTGATTGCCGCTCCCTGTATTTTCAGGTCATTGATTAGCATTTCATCCAGATCGTTGGAGGCTGCGATCACAGCGTCTTCAAATCCTGCTTCATCCAGCATAGCACGTGCTTTTTTGGACAGGTATGCAAGATCTCCACTGTCCAGACGGATGCCGTAGCTTTTTGGATGGATCCCGGCTTCTTTCATCTCCCGGAATACCCGGATGGCATTTGGAACACCGGATTTTAAGGTATCGTAAGTATCGACCAGAAGGGTACATGCATCTGGATATAAGTCTGCGTAAGCCTTAAAGGCTGTGTATTCATCCGGAAAACTCATGATCCAGCTGTGTGCATGAGTCCCCATCACCGGGACATCGAACATCTTGCCGGCCAGCACGTTGGAGGTACCGACGCATCCGCCGATCATAGCAGCTCTTGCGCCATAAAGTCCGGCATCCGGTCCCTGGGCGCGGCGCAGTCCAAATTCCATGACGCCGTCCCCCTGTGCTGCATGGACGACACGGGCAGTTTTTGTGGCGATCAGACTTTGGTGGTTGATGATATTTAAGATCGCGGTCTCAACAAGCTGGGCTTCCATGATCGGAGCGATGACTTTTAAGATCGGTTCTTTCGGGAAGATCACGCTTCCTTCCGGGATTGCATAAATATCTCCGCTGAAGTGAAATCCACTCAGATAATGAAGAAAATCTTCACTGAAAATACCAAGTCCCCGTAAATAATCTACATCTTCATAAGAAAAATTCAGATTTTTGATGTATTCGATGACTTGTTCCAGACCGGCCATGATGGAGTACCCGTTTTTCACCGGATTTTCCCGGAAAAATACATCAAAGATCACGATTTCGTTGGCAGACTGCTTTTCGAAATAGCCCTGCATCATGGTCAGCTCATATAAATCCGTGAGCAACGTCAAATTCTCTGCTCTCATAAAAATTCTCCTTTTTAAAATCAGATCAGTTCTGCATTTTTATTGATGGTTTCCTGAATGATATTCTGTACGTAAGCGCCGATGTGTTTTTTCTCTTCCGGCGCGAGATCTTTCGGATAGATCGGTTTTCCATATTCTACTACGACATGGACTTTTTTAATCTTTGGAAACTGATTTTCAAAGATGGCAGCCGTGTTGTTCATAGAAATCGGAACAATGGCACATCCGGTCTTTGTGGCGATTTTAAATGCGCCTTCCTTAAAAGGAAGCATGCTGAGTTCTTCGCCTTTGTTTCTTGTCCCTTCCGGGAAGATACAGATGGAAATTCCTTTTTTTACATATTCGATGGCCTGCAGGATCGTTTTGAGTCCTTCTTTTGGATTTTCACGATCCAGGAACAGACAGTAGACAAAACGCATCCAGGTGGACAACAGAGGAATCTTTTCCATCTCTTTTTTCGCTACATATCCGGTCAGTCTCGGACAACGGGAATAGGTCAGAAGAATATCGAAAAAGCTGCGGTGATTTCCGATAAACAATACCGGCCCATCTGGAATATTCTCCATTCCGATCACAGTAGTCTGTACTCCGGTTACCTTTAAGATCAATTTGAATCCCCATTGTACCATTCGAAGACAACTGTAGTCTCTTGCATTGCGGTTGAATTTTCCAATCAGCCATTCAATGAAAAACACCGGAATCGTCAGAACCAGGAACAGAACGAGGACAACAACAACACAAATAAAACGAATCATGTGATAAACCCTCTCTTTTTTATTTTTTAAAGTCTAGTACAGATTATACTAAAGCATCCTGTGAAATACAAGTTTCGTGGTCATAAAAAGAAAGAAATGTTAATAAGATAAAGGGAAAGAAAGCCTCTGGAGCAGAAGGTGAAAGAGAAGAGAAGAATACTGTGGGCGCTTTTTTTCTGTGTGGCAGTGGGACTGTGCGGGTGTATCAGCAGACAGCCATCTGTGACAGAAGGAAGTGAGATTCAGTTTACAGAAGTATCAAAGCAGGAAATCCCAGAAGAGCTGAAAATCAGGATGGAAGAGGAGAAGAAAACACGGTTCATGCTGACTTATACAGATGGGGATGTGCTGTATGCTGCAAGAAGTTACGGGCCAAAAGAAAAGACAGGATACCAGGTCAGAGTAGATTCTGTTGTGGAAGGAGAACTGGCGATCCGAATCCAAACAAGCCTTATGGGACCGGAAAAAGGAGAGAAAACAAAGGATGTTGTGACTTATCCGTATGTGGTGATCAGATTGAAGGCCACGGAAAAAGAAATCTTATTTGAATAATGGGAGGAGCATATGGAACTGATACAGAAAGTTATTCGTTATAATCAGGAAGGGAAAAAGGTGCTGGACCAGTTTTATCTGGACGAGGACTACAATGTACCGGATGCAAAAGAGGATGTCCGCCGGATTGTAGAGGGACAGGGTGAGGTCAAAATAGAAGATGTCAAACTGGTAGAAAACTATGTCAGGGTATCAGGAAAATTGTATTTCCAGATTTTGTACCTGACTGACCAGGGAGAACCAAGACCGGCTGTTCTGGAAGGGAAACTTCCGTTTGAAGAAATGGTTTACACGGATGGAGAAGAAAATGCCCAGTATTTTGTACAAAATGTCCGGGTGGAATTTGGAGCTGCACTGGTTCATTCCAGAAAGGTGAGCATCCGGGCCATGATCGAAATGGAAGTGGGATGCGAACATCTGACAGAAGAAAAAACAACGGTCGATCTGGAAAGTACCTGCCCGGTTTACAAGAAACAACAGGAAGTGAATCTTTTGAAATTACATACGGCAAAAAAGGATACTTACCGGATCAAAGAAGAGATCACACTTCCGGGAACGAAAGAAAGTATCGGACAGATGCTTCTGACGAATGTGACAGGAAGAAAACTGGAAATCCGGGCAGGGGAAGAAGAACTGATATTGAGAGGTGAACTGCAGGTGTTCTGCATGTACCTGTCAGAAGAAGGAAAAACAGACTGGCTGGAGCAGAGCATTCCGTATGAGGGGAAAATCGAATGCAGCGGTGCAACAGAAGAGATGTATTATGAAGTGCAGCATAGCCTGGAGGATACACTTGTGGATGTGAGGATGGACGAGGATGGGGAGATGCGGATCCTGGGGATTGAGGGAACATTAAGTCTTCGTATCCATCTGTATGAAGAAGAGAAAATAAATCTTTTGCAGGATCTGTATTCTTTGGAAAAACAGGTGGTTTATGATACCCGTGAGGCAGTCTATGAAGAACTGCTGCTGCAGAATCAGTCCAAATGTAAATTGACAGAGACGTTGTCCTTGCCGGAATTAAAGGATGATGTGCTTCAGATCTGCCACAGCACGGGTTCGATCCAAATCGAACATTTGGAACCTCAGACTGGAAGCGGGATTTTGATCGAAGGGATCCTTCACCTGTCGTTTCTATATTTAAAGGCAGACGATACAGTTCCGTTTGGAAGCTGGCAGGGAATGGTCCCATTTTCCTATCTTCTGGAATGTCCAGATATGCCAGAGGAGATTCGTTTCCAGCTTTCAGACCGCGCAGAACAGATTTCGGTGACTATGACAGGCAGTGATTCTGTAGAGATCAAAGCCGTGCTGGCATTTGATGTTTTCCTGAGAAAGGCCGTGCCGATGCATGTGATCACAGAAGTCCGGTTTGAAGAAATTGACAGAGAGGAACTGGCAAAAAAACCGGGGATTGTGGGATATATCGTAAAGAACGGAGATGATCTGTGGACACTGGCAAAAACATATATGACGACAGTAGAGGAAATTCAGGAAATCAACCATCTGGAAAATGAACGATTGGATCCGGGAGAAAAGCTGATCATCTGCAAAGAGATTGGAATGTAACGAGTTAGCGTTGATTTTTGACTATAAACTGGGTATACTATAAGCAAATGTATACAAGATACAAGCGGAGGACACAGGATGAAACAGATAGAATTAAAGGCGCTTGCCAAAATTAATCTGGGGCTGGATGTATTGGGAAAAAGAGAAAATGGATATCATGATGTGAGGATGATCATGCAGTCTGTGTATTTGTATGATGATGTGACGATCATCCAAAAAGATCTGCCGGGTATCGAAGTGGAGACAAATCTGCATTTTTTGCCCACAGATGAGAATAATATCGCATATAAAGCTGCAGCTATGCTGATGGATGAATTTCGTTTGCCTGGAGGTGTTCGGATCATTTTGAATAAACACATTCCGGTGGCTGCAGGGATGGCGGGCGGAAGTTCCAATGCAGCAGCAGTCCTGTTTGGAATGAACAAGATGTTCCGCCTCGGATTGAGCCAGAAATCGTTGATGGAACGGGGCGTCAGACTGGGGGCAGACGTTCCGTATTGTATCATGAGAGGTACTGTACTGGCAGAAGGCATCGGAGAGGAACTGACTACATTGCCGGCGCTTCCTGCCTGCACCGTTTTGATCGCCAAGCCGCCCATCAGTGTTTCGACAAAAGTGGTTTATGAAGCGCTGGATGCAAAAGAGATTGTAGATCATCCGGACATTGACGGACTGATCCGGGGGCTGGAGGCTGGCTCATTGGAAGAGGTCGCCTCTCACATGGGAAATGTGCTGGAGGATGTGACAGTTGGGAAGTATCCAGTCATTGATGAGATCAAAGAAGTGATGAAAAAAGCAGGTGCCCTTAACGCTATGATGAGCGGCAGCGGTCCTACGGTATTTGGCCTGTTCAAAAGCCGGGCAGAAGCTAGGAGTGCACAGGAAGCAATCCGAAGACAAGGGTTGGCAAAGCAAGTATATGTGACAAATGTACACGGTGCAAGGAGGACATAAGATGGAACCGAAATTCGAAGTGACAATGGATGAATATCTGCCCCTTCGGGACGTTGTATTTAAGACACTGCGTCAGGCAATTCTTCGGGGAGAGCTTAAACCGGGAGAGCGCCTGATGGAGATTAAGCTGGCAAATAAGCTGGGAGTAAGCCGGACTCCAATCCGGGAAGCAATCCGCAAATTGGAGCTGGAAGGCCTTGTCCTGATGATACCCCGACGCGGAGCAGAGGTTGCCGAGATTACAGAGAAAAGTTTAAATGACGTATTGGAAGTGCGAAAGGCACTGGAAGAGCTGGCTGTGCAGCTGGCCTGTGAACGGATGGACGCGCAGGGACTCCAAGCGTTGAAAGAAGCTGCCAGACAGTTTGAGGAATCTCTTAGCAGTGAGGATGTGACCAGGATCGCAGAGGCAGATGTGGCATATCATGATATCATCTGCCAGTCCACAGACAATCAGAGGTTGGTGCAGCTTCTGAATAATTTCAGAGAACAGATGTATCGATACCGAGTGGAATATCTCAAGAAAAGAGAGTGTTATCCGCAGCTTTTGAGAGAGCATCAGGCAATTATTGAGGCAATCGAGGAGAGCAATAAAAAAATTGCGTCAGAAATTATGGGACAGCATATTGAGAATCAGGTTACGGCAGTGACAGATTCTTTGAGACATAAGTAGGGCGTAGTGAAGGAGTTCCTTCACTACGTCTTAAATTACGGGATTTTGTATAAAAAAGATTTCTATGGTGATACTCCGGATATCAGAGTTTGGATGGAAGGAGATACATAGATATGAAAAAAAGAAACAGAGATAGACTCATCGGAATGATAGCGCTGGCAGCTGCAGGAATCATGACCGGAGGTATGTTGCAGACAGCCGGAGATCACGTGCAGGTCAGAATGCAGCAACAGCTGGCAGAAGAGGTGCTTCGGTTTCATGTTCTGGCAAACAGTGACAGTGAAGCTGATCAAAATCTGAAAAAAAGTGTCAGAGACAGGATCCTGCAGTTTTTGGACACAGAGATGCCGGACAATCTGAGCGCAGAGGAAACAAAAGAGTGGATGCGAAGACATTGTGATACCATTGAGGATCTTAGCAGAGAGATTTTGAAAAAACAAGGGGCAGATTATCCGGTGACCGCAGCTGTGACGACTACGTATTTTCCAGAAAAACAGTATCGGGATCTGATATTTCCGGCCGGAAATTATGAAGCCCTCCGGGTGGAGATCGGCAGTGCAAGAGGGCACAACTGGTGGTGCATGCTATATCCCCAGCTGGCGTTTGCAGATGCTGTCCGACTGGTCACAGAAGAAGAGGCGGAAAAGCCAACGGGAGCAGTGATACCGGAAGAAATAGAAAAACCGGAACGTGTGAAATTCAAATTTTATTTTCTGGAAGCATTTCGATAAGCAAAAAGAAGGAGACAAAAGAAGAACATGACAGAATTTTTAGTCAGACATTTTGTAAAAGATTATCAGTCAGTAGAAAAATCGGCAGTCCGTACAGCCTATGGAGTTCTGGCAAGTATCGTGGGAATTCTATGTAATGTGTGCTTATTTCTGGTGAAATTTGTGGTAGGACTTCTGGTAAACAGTGTTTCTGTTACGGCAGATGCGTTCAATAACCTGTCGGATGCCGCCTCCTCCGTCATTAGTTTTGTAGGAGTGAAGATGGCCGGAAAACCGGCGGACAAAGAGCATCCGTTCGGGCATGGAAGGATCGAATATATTGCGGCGCTGATCGTGTCTTTCCTGGTATTGGAAGTGGGATTTACGTTTCTGAAAGATTCCATTTCCAAGATCCGGCATCCGGAAATGTTAAATTTCCAGTTGGTATCGGTTGTGATTCTGATTCTTTCCATTGGGGTGAAGCTGTGGCTTGGGATTTTTAACCGGCAACTTGGAAAACGGATCGATTCCAAAGTGATGATGGCAGTTTTTGCAGATTCTATGGGGGATGTGATCACCACAAGTGTTGCCATCCTTTCCCTGGTGATCTTCCGACTGACCGGGATCAACATAGATGGAATCGTGGGAATCGGAGTGGCGCTGGTTGTGATGTGGGCCGGAGTGGGGATTGCCAGAGATACGCTGGAGCCACTGATCGGAGAGGCCATCGACCCGGAAGAATATGATAAGGTCAAACGTTTTGTAGAACGGTACGATGGGATTGAAGGAACTCATGATCTCATTATACATAATTATGGCCCGAATCAAAGTATGGCATCCATCCATGCAGAAGTGCCAAATGATGTGAACATTGAAAATGCCCATGAACTGATCGACCGGATTGAACGAGATGCAGTGGAGGAACTTGGAATCCTGCTTGTTATTCATATGGATCCGATCGAAATGAAGGATGGGCAGGTGATGGATCTGAGAAAGCAGGTGGATACAGTCTTGCGAGAGCTGGACGAAGCATGCAGCATCCATGATTTTCGTGTTGTCAATGGCGTGGGACAGATCAATTTGATTTTTGATATGGTCGTGCCGTTTGGGTATAGGGAAGAACAGCAGGAGCAGCTGAAGCAGCGGCTGATGGAACGGCTTCAGGCGCTCGACAGACGATATCAGTGCGTGATCACCATGGAACACAGCTATAAAGCACATGAGTAAACAGAAACATACAGAAAGGAAGAAGAACATGTATACATTTGACAGCAGAGTAAGATACAGTGAGATCGATCATACCGGAAAACTGACTCCTCCGGCGCTGATCAATTATTTTCAGGATTGCAGTACGTTTCAGTCGGAAGATATTGGAGTGGGAACAGAGGTGTTGAAAGCAAAGAAGAAAGCATGGATTCTTTCTTACTGGCAAATCGTGATAGAAGAATTGCCAAAACTTGGAGAACCAATCCGGGTAGGGACTTTTGCAACAGAATTTAAGGGGCTTTACGGGCACCGGAATTTTGTGCTGGATGGGCTGGATGGCACACGCTTTGCATCTGCCAATTCGATATGGGTATTTTTGGATGTGGAGAAAGGAAGACCCACAAGGCCACAGCCGGAAGATATCCTGCCATATGGAGCAGAACCTGCTCTGGATATGGAATATGAAGACCGTAAGATCCGGCTGCCGGAGAAGACCGAAGAAAAGCCAGCATTTCCGGTGAGAAAATACCACATTGATACAAACGAACACGTGAATAACTGTCAGTATGTACAGATGGCTCTGGAGATGCTGCCGGAACAGATTCCAATCCGCCAGATCCGTGTGGAATATAAAAAGTCAGCAGTCTTAGGAGACATGATCTTTCCCAAAGTGGCAAAAGAAGAGGATCGGTTTGTGACCGAACTGTGCGATGAAAATGGAAAACCGTATGCAGTGATTGAAATAAGATAAGAAGGCATGTTATACTGTCAGCAGAACGGTGAAGAGGAGATTGTAAATGAAATTAGGAGAAAAACAAGTTTTAACAGTTGTAAAGATTGTAGAGTTCGGTGTGTATCTTGGCAATGATGAGGAACGGGTACTGCTTCCGAAAAGGCAAGTGCCTCACGGGATCGAGGTGGGCGATCCGATCGAGGTGTTTTTATACCGGGATTCTTCCGATCGTCTGATTGCTACGACTAATGAACCAAAGCTGACCATGGGCCAGCTTGCAGTCTTAAAAGTGGCAGATGTGGGAAGAATGGGTGCGTTTCTGGACTGGGGACTGGAAAAAGATCTGTTTCTGCCATTCAAGGAGCAGACCGCGAAAGTGCAAAAAGGGGATCAGTGCCTGGTTACGCTGTATGTAGATAAAAGTGGAAGACTTTGCGCTACGATGAAAGTGTATCATATGCTGCGTACAGATTCTCCATATCAGAAGGATGATCAGGTTCGGGGAATTGTATACGACAGAAGTGAAGAATTTGGCGTATTTGTGGCAGTGGATCATCAGTTTTCGGCAAGGATCCCGAAAAAGGATGTGTTTGGCAAGCTTCGCATCGGGGATGAGATCGAAGCCCGTGTGACAAATGTCAAAGAGGATGGTAAACTGGATTTAAGTATCAGAGGAAAGATCCCGCAGCAGATGGATGCAGATGCAGAACTGATCTACAAACGGATCAGGTCTTATGATGGAGTGCTTCCGTTTAATGACAAGGCAGATCCAGAGACGATCAAAGAGGAATTTGGCATGAGCAAGGCCGCATTTAAGCGGGCAGTGGGAAGACTTTTGAAAGAAAATCGGATAAAAATCTGTCCGGACAGCATTCAAATTCGATAAAAACCTTGCAATCCATGTTAAATCAGCTATAATGAAAAAAGAAGATAAGAAAGGAAGGTAATAGAAATGAAAGTACAGAATATTACAGACATAGATGCATTTTTTAAAGTAGTAGATAACTGCAAAGGAAGAGTAGAACTGGTAACAGGTGAAGGAGACAGACTGAATCTGAAGTCCAAACTTTCTCAGTATGTATCTATGGCGAACATTTTCTCAAACGGAGAGATTCCGGAACTGGAGATTGTTGCTTACGAGCAGGAAGACACAGAAAGACTGATTCAGTTCATGATCAGTGGGGAATAAAAGACCTGAGGTTCGAGAAATACGACAGGAAAATGAGAAAACAGAAGGGCAGTTCTCTGGAGAGGATTGTCCTTTTTGGATTTTGGCAGATCAGAAGGCTTGAGGTGAATTATGAATTTTGCGCATTTACATGTCCATACAGAATATAGTCTGCTGGACGGTTCCAATAAGATAAAAGAATATGTATCCAGAGTCAAAGAACTGGGGATGAACAGTGCGGCGATCACGGATCATGGCGTGATGTACGGAGTGATTGATTTCTACCGGGAAGCCAGAAAGCAGGGGATCAAGCCCATTCTTGGATGCGAAGTGTATGTGGCTCCAAATTCCCGTTTTGACAGGGAGACCACAGGAGGAGACAGCAGATATCACCATCTGGTGCTTCTGGCAGAGAATAATACGGGATATGCGAATCTGATGAAGATCGTCTCCCGAGGATTTACAGAAGGGTATTATTATAAGCCAAGAGTAGATAAAGAACTTCTCAGACAGTACCATGAAGGGATCATTGCGCTGAGCGCCTGCCTGGCAGGAGAAGTGCAGAAGTATTTAAGCAGAGGACTGACGGACGAAGCGAAAAAGGTGGCGCTGGAATATCAGGACATTTTCGGAAAAGGGAATTTCTTTCTGGAGATGCAGGATCACGGGATCCCGGAGCAGCAGCTGGTCAATCAGAGACAGATTTTGTTGTCTCAGGAGACCGGGATCGAGCTGGTTGCGACCAATGATATCCATTATACCTATGCAGAAGATGCAAAACCCCATGATATCCTGCTGTGTATTCAGACCGGCAAGAAGCTGGCTGACGAGAACCGGATGCGATATGAGGGCGGTCAGTATTATGTGAAGTCTCCGCAGGAGATGGCGGCATTGTTTCCGTATGCGGCACAGGCACTGGAAAATACACAGAAGATTGCGGACCGATGTGAGGTAGAGATTGAATTTGGGGTGACAAAATTACCGAAATATGACGTGCCGGGCGGTTTGACATCTTGGGAATACCTGAATCAGCTGTGCTGGGAAGGACTGGAGAAGCATTATGAAAATCCTTCCGATGAACTGAAAGAACGACTGCGTTATGAATTGGATACAATCCAGAATATGGGGTATGTGGACTATTTCCTAATCGTGTGGGATTTTATCAAATATGCCAAAGATCATGGGATTGCTGTGGGACCCGGACGGGGCTCTGCGGCAGGAAGTCTGGTGTCCTATTGCCTGGAGATCACGAATATCGATCCCATCCGTTATCAGCTTCTGTTTGAGCGGTTCCTCAATCCGGAACGAGTGACCATGCCAGATATTGACGTGGACTTTTGTTTTGAAAGGCGGCAGGAAGTCATTGATTATGTGGTCCGGAAATATGGGAAAGACCGGGTGGTTCAGATCGTGACGTTTGGTACTCTGGCTGCTAGAGGTGTGATCCGGGATGTAGGGCGTGTCATGGATCTTCCGTATGCATTTGTAGATTCCATTGCTAAGATGATCCCGCAGGAATTAAATATCACCATCAATAAGGCGTTGCAGATGAATTCGGAATTGCGCAAGACTTATGAGAATGATCCGCAGGTTAAGCTGCTTATCGATATGTGCAAAAGGTTGGAAGGACTGCCAAGACACAGTTCCATGCATGCGGCAGGTGTTGTGATCGGTCAGAGAGAGATTGATGATTTTGTTCCCCTTTCCAGAGCATCGGACGGTTCGATCACCACCCAGTTTACGATGACGACCCTGGAAGAACTGGGGCTGTTAAAAATGGACTTTCTGGGACTTCGTACATTGACTGTGATCCAGAATGCAGTGCGACTTGCCAGAGCGAAAGATCCGGGACTGGATATGGATCAGATCGATTATAATGATAAACAGGTGCTTTCTTATATCGGGACAGGAAAAACAGATGGGATTTTCCAGCTGGAGAGCGGCGGGATGAAGGGCTTCATGAAAGAATTAAAGCCCAATAGTCTGGAAGATATCATTGCAGGAATTTCATTGTATCGTCCGGGTCCGATGGACTTTATCCCACAGTATATCCGGGGGAAAAATGATTCGGCTTCCATTACCTATGATTGTCCGCAGCTGGAACCGATTCTGGCTCCAACCTATGGATGTATCGTCTACCAGGAGCAGGTGATGCAGATCGTGCGGGATCTTGCCGGATACACGCTGGGACGAAGTGATCTTCTGCGTCGTGCCATGTCCAAGAAAAAGGGCGATGTGATGCAGAAAGAGCGGCAGATCTTTGTCTATGGAGATGAAGAGAATGGAGTACCGGGCTGTATTAAAAATGGAATTGATGAGAAAACTGCGAATAAGATTTATGATGAAATGATCGATTTTGCAAAATATGCGTTCAATAAATCCCATGCGGCCGCATATGCTGTTGTGTCTTATCAGACCGCGTATTTGAAATACTATTATCCAGTGGAATATATGGCTGCTTTGATGACATCTGTGATTGAAAATCCGTCCAAAGTGGCAGAATATATTTATGCCTGTCGTCAGATGGACATCCCGATTCTACCGCCGGATATCAACCGTGGAGTGGGAAATTTTTCTGTAGACGGGAACAGCATTCGCTATGGCCTGGCCGCGATCAAAAGTATTGGAAAGCCGGTGATCGCAGCAATCCTGGAAGAGAGGAATGCATATGGAACGTTCCAGAATCTGGAAGATTTTATCAGTAGAATGTCGGTGAAGGAAAATCTGAATAAAAGAGCCATTGAAAATCTGATCAAGTCTGGTGCGCTGGATTGTCTGGGCGGTACACGGAAGCAGTTTATGAGTATTTACGTGCAGATTGTAGATCATGTCAACCAGGAGAAGAAGTATGCCATGACCGGTCAGATGACGCTGTTTGATCTGGTAGGGGAAGAAGAGAAAAGTCAGTTTGAGATCCAGCTTCCGGATGTGGGAGAATATGCAAAGGAGAATCTGCTGGCATTTGAAAAAGAAGTGCTGGGTGTGTATTTAAGCGGGCATCCGCTGGAAGAATATGAAGAAAAATGGAGAAAGTCGATTTCTGCCACAACCTTGGATTTCCAGCCGGATGAAGAGACAGGACGTGCAAAGGTACACGATGGAACCAGAGAAATCGTAGGGGGCATGATTACCGATAAGACCATCAAACATACCAAAACAAATCAGACGATGGCGTTTCTGACGCTGGAGGATCTGTTGGGAACGGTGGAGATTATCGTATTTCCAAGAGATTATGAAAAGAATCGGGAATATCTCGAAATCGATAAAAAAATCTTCGTAAAGGGACGTGTTTCCGAAGAAGAGGAAAAACCAAGCAAACTGGTATGTGAGACGATCATTCCTTTTGAGCAGACAAAAAAAGAGTTATGGATCCAGTTTCCGGACAAAGAGGATTTTCTGAGAAATGAACAGATCGTATATGGATATCTGGCAGATTCTGATGGTGAGGATGAGGTAGTGATCTACTGTCAGAAAGAGCGTGCGATCAAACGTCTTCCACGAAACAGAAATATCAGGATCGGTCAGGAAGTGTTGAGCAGATTGATGAATCACTATGGGGAAAAGCGGATAAAAGTGGTAGAAAAATCTATTGATAAAGGAATATAAATAAGGTAGAATATACCCGGAGTGTTAAAAAATAGGCAAACTTTAGCTTGAAAAGTATGAGAATTCAGAAAGGTGGAAGCATTATGGCAAACAGAGAAGAAAAAGAAAAAATGTTAGAAGAAATTGAAGATAGAGTTCGTACCATCGGAGTTCTGACCAGTGGTGGAGATGCTCCGGGAATGAATGCTGCCATCCGTGCAGTAGTAAGAAGAGCGCTTGCAAAAGGCCTGAAAGTACGCGGGATCAGAAGAGGATATCACGGACTTTTAAAAGAAGAGATCATCGATCTTTCCGCACGTGATGTATCTGATATCATCCAGAGAGGTGGTACGATCCTTCAGACAGCGCGCTGCCAGGAGATGCGTACAGAAGAAGGTCAGCAGAAAGCAGCAGCAATCTGTAAAAAATATGGAATTGACGGTCTGGTTGTCATTGGTGGAGACGGATCTTTTGCCGGGGCACAGAAGCTGGCAAATTTGGGAGTCAACACAATCGCACTTCCAGGAACGATCGATCTGGATATCGCATGCACCGATTATACGATCGGATTTGATACAGCGGTGAATACGGCGATGGAAGCGATTGATAAAGTACGTGATACTTCTACGTCTCATGAGAGATGCAGTATCATCGAAGTAATGGGACGTGATGCAGGATACCTGGCACTGTGGTGCGGAATTGCCAACGGAGCAGAAAAGATCCTTCTTCCGGAAGAAAAGCATTATGATGAGCAGGCATTGATCGAGGATATTCTGGAAAACAAAAAACGCGGCAAAAAGAATTATATTATCATCAACGCAGAGGGAATCGGAGATTCCATCAATATGGCGAAGAGGATCGAAGAGGCAACCGGAATCGAGACAAGAGCAACGATCCTTGGACATATGCAGCGTGGAGGAAGCCCGACATGTAAAGACAGAGTGTATGCATCTACAATGGGTGCTCTTGCAGTAGATTTATTATGTGAAGGAAAATCCAACCGTGTTATCGGATATCAGGGTGGAAAATATGTAGATTTTGATATCGATCAGGCGTTGTCCATGAAGAAAACAATTCCTGAATATCAGTATAGTATCGCAAAATCATTCGCAATTTAGGAGACAAGAATTATGAGTATGGAATGTGACAAAAAGACAGCTCCGATCGGAGTGTTTGACTCCGGTGTAGGAGGACTTACCGTTGTACGGGAGATAACACGGCAGCTGCCGCATGAAAATATTGTATATTTTGGTGACACTGCCCGCGTTCCATACGGAAGCAAATCCAAAAGCAATATTATCCGTTTTTCCGAGCAGATCATCCGTTTTTTAAAAACAAAACAGGTCAAAGCCATTGTGATCGCCTGCAATACGGCAAGTGCACTGGCTTTGGATGCTGTTCGGGATGAATTTGATCTTCCAATCATTGGAGTGATTGTTCCTGGCGCGAGAGCAGCCGTGGAGGCGACAAAAAATGGAGAGATTGGGGTTGTAGGAACGGATGCCACAGTAAAAAGTGGCACTTACACGAAAGTCATCCGACAAATGGATCCCCAAATGCACGTAAGAGAAAAAGCCTGCCCGTTATTTGTTCCTCTTGTTGAGGAAGGATTCAAAGAGCATGTGGTAACAGAAGAGGTCATTGAATATTATCTGGAATCTCTGAAAAATACAAATATTGACGCGATGATCCTTGGCTGCACCCATTATCCGCTTCTGCGTTCTAAGATCCGAGCATATATGGGAGATAAGATCCAAATCGTCAATCCGGCGTATGAGACAGCAATGGATCTGAAGCGGCTTCTTCAAAATGAGAAGATGGAAAATGATGGTACAGAAGGCGTAAGCAGCAGGTATGAATTTTACGTCAGTGATGCAGCGGAAAAGTTTGTGGATTTTGCGAATACAGTGATGCCGTTTGACATTTCGAAGGCAAATATTGTAAATATAGAAGAGTATTAGGGGAATATAGATGACAAAGGATGTATTGGTCAGTATATCAGGATTACATATGGATATGAATGCAGAGATTCCCGGACCGGATACGGAGGATGTAATCGAAGTAGTTACTCCGGCGACTTATTATGAGAAAAACGAAAAGCATTATATTTTGTATGATGAAGTGGTTGAGGGAGTCAGCGGAACGATCAAAAATAAGATTAAGATTTCCGGTACAGACAGTGTGGAGATCATGAAGAGCGGACTGTCCAACACCCATATGATTTTTGAGAAAAATAAAAAGAACCTGACATATTATAAAACGCCATATGGGCAGATGCTGGTAGGATTGAATACAAGAAGTATGGAAGTGAATGTGTCAGAGGAAGTGATAAAAGTTCTGGTAGACTATGAATTGGAAGTCAATCATGAACCGCTTGCAGAGTGTAAGATCCGTATGAAGATTTCATCCAAAGGCAAGAAGATCGCCGTATAAAAAGAGCACTGTCGTGCAGAAGATTCTGCCTTCAGTGCTCTTTTTATATGTTAGTTGTCTTTTTTGAATCGTGCAAAAAGACCTTTTTTCTTTTGCTTTTCCGGAGCTTTCAGTGGTCCGCGAACGCCTTTTACATCGGTGATATAAAGTCCGCTGACTGTTGCTTTGACTTCTTGCTTGATCGGGATCAGTTCAAAAACTTTAACATCGCACATCAAAGTCATGATCCTTGGTCCGACTTTTGCTTTTACAACAGGTACTTTTGTACGTCTTAAATATTTTGGCGTATTTTCCAGTACTGCAGAAGGAAGATTCGCTTCTTTGAGTTTCATCTTCTTTTTATCGATGATCAGCATATTGATGGTCTGTGCCATTGCATCCATCTGTTCCTGCTGAGCTGCCTGTTTTTTCTCTGCCTTTTTTCCGAAGAAGTAAAGACCAACGAGTACTCCGATCAATACCACGAGTACAACGATTAATACGATCCATCCTGTAGACACGATAAAACCCTCCTAATTCTCTTTTTCGTTCAGTATGCACGTAATATTGTAACATTGTTTTGCATGAAGTGCAAGCAATTTGGGGGCTTGGGGGTTACTTTTCTTTGCGAAAACAGGTATACTATATCGTACCAGTGAATGGAAAGGAGTCGGTAAGTTATGGCAGAAACAATATGGAATACAGCAGTGGATCTGTATCATTTTCTGATGGACAATCTGGTTATCATCAATGGAATCCTTGCGCTTGTGATCATCTTTTTCCAGAGAAGATCTCCGCAGACGGTGTGGACCTGGCTTTTGCTGCTTTATTTTATACCGATTCTGGGATTTGTTCTGTATCTGCTGATCGGGCAGGATTTTCATAAGAGCCGGATGTTCAAGGCAAAGGAGATTGAAGGAGAACTGAAGTATGCAGTCAGGCGTCAGGAAGAGACCATATACAGGAAAAGGTTAAAACTCAGCAATCCGTCGGTAGCCAGATATCGGGATCTTATTTTGTATAATCTAGAAGCTGGAGAATCTGTTCTGACAGACAATAATGATATTCGAATCTACACAGATGGGAAAGAAAAGTTCCGTGCGCTTTTGGGAGAAATCTGGAAAGCAGAAAAATATATCCATTTGCAGTACTATATCATACGCAATGATGAGTTATGGCAGCATATCGAACCACTGTTGATCCAGAAGGCGAAAGATGGTGTGAAAGTACGGATTTTATTTGACAGTATGGGGTGCCGTGGAATGCACAACCGGGATTGGGAACGCCTGGAGGATGCAGGAATCCAGGTGGCAGAGTTTTTCCCTGCACTTTTAGGGAAACTACAGCTTCGGATGAACTATCGGAATCATAGGAAAATCGTAGTGATCGATGGACGGATCGGCTTTGTAGGTGGATTTAATGTAGGAAGAGAATATTTGGGACTGGATGAAAAGAAATTTGGATACTGGAGGGATACGCATCTTTGTATTGAAGGAGCAGCAGTGACCTCGTTGGCAGTGCGGTTTGTACTGGACTGGAACTATGCGGCAAAAGAAAATCTTTTCCAGGATGATTCTTTATTTGAAATTCCCCAATATATTCGAAACGGACACGATCCAGTGCAGATCATTTCCAGTGGACCGGATTCCAAGATCAAGACCATCCATGACAATTATCTGCGTCTGATCCACAGTGCAAGGGATCATGTATATTTGCAGACACCATATTTTATTCCCGATGATTCGATCCTAGATGCATTGAAAATTGCAGCAAGATCAGGGGTAGATGTCCGGATCATGATCCCATGTAAACCGGATCATCCATTTGTATATTGGGCAACATATTCTTATATTGGAGAAATGGTGGAGGCCGGTGCCAAGTGTTATTTGTACCAAAATGGATTTCTCCATGCAAAAACCATGATGGTGGATACCATGGTGGCAAGCGTGGGGACGGCCAATATGGATTTTCGCAGTTTTGGTTTGAATTTTGAAGTGAATGCCGTGATATACAGTGAGGAGACGACGCAGAGGCTGGAGCAGACATTTGAAAATGATATGATAAAGGCTACCCAGGTCACAAGGAATCTGTACGAGCAGAGAAGTCTTGTGATTCGTGCAAAAGAGCAGTTTTCCCGATTGTTATCCCCGTTGTTGTAGAGACCGTGTGGAAAAATCATGAAAATCTTATGAACTCTGTGAAAAACATCTTCAAAAACAGAGGAGTATGGTATAATAACAGGCGGACTGCCAGTTGTATGGAGAGTCAAACATATGAGAAATGGAAGGGTAAAGAGATGAAAAGAAAGTGGATTGCAATTCTTACAGGAGTGATGTTGATGGGAACATTGAGTGGATGTTCCAGTCAGTTATCAAATGAATATATTACGATCAAACAGTATAAAGGACTGGAAGTTCCGCAGTTAGAGCAGACAGAACTGACAGAGGATCAGGTGATGAATTATGTCAATTATTTTCTGCAGGCAGATGCCACAAGGACAGAAGTGACAGACCGGCCGGCTCAGCTGGAGGACACCGTGAATATCGATTATGTTGGAAAGGTAGACGGAGTAGAATTTCAGGGAGGTTCTGCACAGGGAAGTGATCTGGTGCTGGGTTCCGGGTCTTTTATCGGTGCAAATGGAGAATATAAGGGATTTGAAGAGCAGATCGTAGGACACAGCAAGGGGGAGCAGTTTGATATCACAGTCAAGTTCCCGGATGACTATAATCCGGATATGGCAGGAAAAGTTGCAGTATTTACGATCACATTGAACGGGATCTACTCCGTAGAAGTGCCGGAGCTGACAGATGAGTGGGCAAAGGAGAACAGTGCAGAGGCAAAGACTGCAAAAGAATACAAACAGGAGATCAAAGAAAAAATTGAAAATCAGCAGATGTATCAGAATCTGTTAAATGCCCTGGCAGATCAGATTCAAGTCAAGAATCTTCCAAAAGAGGAAGTCAAAGAACAGAAAGAAGCCATTGTCAGCCAGTATGAGAATACGGCCGCTTACTATCAGCTTGATTTGGCCAGCTATCTGGAGCAATACATGGGAATGACAGAAGAACAATTTCAGAAAAAAGCACAGACTATTGCTGAGAATACCGTGAAAAACCGGATGGCAGTAGAACTTCTCTGCGAAAAGAAAAATCTGGAGCCAAGTGAGAAAGAATATGAAGTAGGGCTGAAACAGTATGCTGCTTTGTCCGGATACCGGACAGATCAGGTAGAGGAATTTGAGAAACAGTCCGGGAAAGAAAATGTAGAGCAGTCGATCATGCAGGAGAAAGCGGCAGAGTATTTGAAAGAGAGTTGTGTACAGGCAGAACAGCAAAAAGAAGAAGTCAATGAAAATGCAAAAGAAGAGCAAAAAGAGACTTCGGAAGATACTGCGGAAAAATAAATACAGATCAATCATAGATATCAGGAATGTACCAAAGAAGTGGAGGGAAAGGTCATGAAGCTGGAAAATGCGTATCTTTGCGTGGAAATTGCAGAAAAAGGAGCAGAGCTGACAAGAATCTTAAATAAAAAAACAGGAGCTGAGATTTTATGGAATGGTGATCCAAAATTCTGGGGACGTCATTCTCCGATCCTGTTTCCAAATGTAGGAAAAACATATGGAAATACGGTGCGGATCAAGGGAACACAGTATCCGACTTCCCAGCATGGATTTGCAAGAGACAGTAAGTTTTGCTGTGTGAAGGCAGGGACAGAAGAAGCAGAATTCCTGCTTTGTTCCAATGAAGAGACAAAAGAAGTGTATCCGTATGATTTTGAATTATATATTTCCTACAGACTGGAAGGCAAGAAGATTCATGTGGATTGGAAAGTAAAAAATCCGTCAGAGGAGACCATTTATTTTACAATCGGGGCACATCCGGCCTTTATGTTTGAAACGCCAGAAGAAAAGAAAGAGGATTATCTGCTTTGGTTTCCCGGGATGCAGAAGCTTTTGTGTTGCGGGCTGAACCTGGAGAATGGAACCGGACGCCCGGAAGCAGGATATACACTGGAACTGGCAGAAGAATATTTACAGGTTTCGGAAGAACTGTTTGCCGCGGATACGCTGATCTGTGATGATTATCAGTTAAAAGAAGTATGGCTCTGCAAAAAAGAAGGCAGAAAGCCGTATGTAGGAATCAAAAGCGAAGGATTTTACAGTTATGGGATCTGGTCACCGAAGAATGCCCCGTTTGTATGTCTGGAACCGTGGGCTGGCCGGTGTGATGATGATGGGTTCGAACAGGAGATTTCCGAGAAAAAGGGAATCAACAAAGTGGAACCAGGAGAAGATTTTGAGAAAGGATACCAGATTCTGGTTGGCTGATCGTACAGTATGAAAAAGACAAATGATTTTGGGACAGATTCTGTTCCAGTTCTGGTATTAAAGACGTCCATTCCGTTCATGTTTGCCCAGTTTGTTAATGTGCTGTACAGTATTGTAGACAGGATTTATATCGGGAACATTCCTGTGATCGGCGGAGATTCCCTTGCGGGTGCAGGGGTATGTGCTCCGATTATTACATTGCTTTCATCATTTGGTGCGCTGATCGGGATCGGAGGTTCGGTTACATTTTCGGTCAGACTTGGGGCAGGCGATCAAAAAGGCGCTCAGAGGATCCTGGCAAACAGTTTTTCGATGCTGCTTGTATTTTCCGCAGTACTGACAGTACTGTTTCTGTTAAGTAAAAATTTTCTGTTAAACTGGTTTGGGGCAAGTGAAGTTACATTTCCTTATGCGAATACCTATCTGACGATTTATACGTTGGGAACTTTTTTTGCGTTACTGTCTATGGGAATGAACTATTTTATTACAGCGCAGGGATTTCCGTTTCTGGGAATGGCAACGACATTGATCGGAGCAATCGTGAATATTGTGTTGGATCCAATCTTTATTTTTGTGCTGGATATGGATATTGCAGGGGCAGCGGCAGCTACAGTGATCGCGCAGCTTTCTTCCTGTATTTTTGTTCTTTTGACGTTACACAGCAAAAAAATGCCTGTGCCGATCCACCTGGTGAAGCCGGAGTGGGAGATTGGCAAACGGATCTTAAAAATCGGTTTTTCCCCGTTTTTGATCCTTGCAACGGATAGTGTGATTATCATTGCATTGAATGCAGTGTTACAGTATTATGGCGGGGAGTCGCAGGGAGATACGTTGATCACAACGGCAACGATCGTACAGAGTTATATGCTGTTGATCACGTCTCCAATGCTGGGGATCACAGGAGGATCCCAGCCGCTGATCAGTTTTAATTATGGTGCGAATAAACCGGAGAGGATCCGGGGAACAGTAAAGTGGGTGCTGGTATTATGTGTGGCATTTACAACAGCCATGTTTCTGGTATCCAGGATTTTGCCGCAGTATTTTGTACAGATATTTACAGATAATGCACAATATAAGGAACTGTCTATATGGGGGATTCAGGTATTTACTTTGATGGTTGTTCCGCTGAGTCTCCAATATGTATTTGTGGATGCGCTGACAGCGCTTGGGATGACGCGTCTGTCATTGGGGTTATCGCTGTTTCGGAAAATCGTTTATTTTGTGATGACATGCGTCCTGCCTGTTGCGTTTGCTGCAAAAAGTGCATTTTATGCAGAGCCGATCGCGGATGGAGCGGCAGCATGTCTGACCAGTCTGGTGTTCCTCGGAGTTTATCGGAAATATTTGAGAGGAAAGGGACGCCTGGGAGAAATAAAGATATAGTTATAAAGATTAGTAGAAAGAAGGAAAAATCAAATGTTAGAAATCGGAACAAAAGCTCCGGAGTTTACGCTGCCGGATCAAAATGGGGAATTACATAGTTTAAAAGATTACAGAGGGAAAAGAGTTCTTTTGTATTTCTATCCAAGAGATAATACACCAGGCTGTACAAAACAGGCGTGTGGATACAGTGAACGCTATCCTCAATTTGAAGAAAAAGGAGTGACCATCATTGGGATCAGTAAGGACAGTGTTGCGTCACATAAAAGATTTGAAGAGAAGCAGGGACTGACAATTACCTTATTGTCTGATTCTGAGTTGGAAGCAATTCAGGCATACGACGTCTGGAAAGAGAAAAAGAATTATGGAAAAGTATCCATGGGAGTCGTGAGAACAACCTATCTGATCGATGAAGAAGGAGTAATCATTCAGGCAAATGATAAAGTGAAGGCAGCAGATGATCCGGAGAAGATGCTGGCGGAGATTTCATAGAGACGGATATAGTATATTGGGTACAGGGATAATAAAAGCAAGACAGATGTGCGGGCGTGTTAGAGTAACACGTCCGTTTTGATGCATAATTCGCGGAATTTACATGTCCTTTCCTGAAATGCATAATAAATACACGGAGAAAGGAAGGACTGTGATGAAAATTAAGAAATAGTTTAATTGGACAAAGAGTCAAGTAAAGTATGTAGACCAGATTCATGAAGGGGAAGATTCTAATACATTTTCATCGTTATAGTCTGAATCCTGGAAAGAAAAAGATTCTTTTTTCTTCAGACCTTCGATCATCGGTTCGGCTTCGCTCCACTGATTGATCAGTTCCATCTGAAGATTGCCCTTTTCGGAGAAAACATAATCATTTTTATTTTCTTTTACGGTGTAATCGATCCCATTAAAACAAACCTTCTAATTACAATCTGAGCATTGGCAAAATCGGATTTTGTCTGATTTACAAGTTCAACATCGCAGTCTTTTAAAGCAATGGTTGTGATGTTTGAGAACATATCTTTATCATCTTTCAGTTTCAAAGTATGGGTACCGCTGTCCCAGTACATTGAATACATCCGTTTTCTCATCCACAGAAGTCCCATAGAGAATAATATTGAACAGAAATCATAATTCGTTGTTCTTCAGATCGCGCGTGTTTGAAAAACTGGAAGAACTATTTTTATAATGTCATGATTTTTTAGTGTGTAATACTGCGAAAATTAGTAAAAAACTACAATAAAATTTTGAGGTTTTGAAGTGTGAAGAATGGGGAAAAAGCAATGAGTGCAGGAAAATTCCGGACTTTTTTGACTCATTTGTTGAGTGACTGATAGAAATGAGTTAAAATAAAGTGTAGAAAGTAGAGCGATATATTAGAAAATGATTCTGGATGCTGTTGTGAAATGGAGGAAGAAAGATGCTTGCATATACATATAAAGAACCGGGAAAATTTGAACTGGAAGAGAAAAAGAAGCCAACGATTTTAGAGGAGCAGGATGCGATTGTTCGGGTAACACTGGCAAGTATCTGTTCCAGTGATATTCATATCAAACATGGGGCAGTGCCAAGGGCGGTTCCTGGAATCACAGTCGGTCATGAGATGGTTGGAATCGTGGAAGAAGTAGGAAGCAAAGTGACAAAAGTAAAGCCGGGAGATCGTGTGACTGTGAATGTAGAGACTTTCTGTGGAAATTGTTTCTTCTGCGAGAATGGGTACGTGAATAATTGTACGGACAAAAATGGCGGTTGGGCTTTGGGGTGTCGGATCGATGGAGGACAGGCGGAGTATGTCCGTGTACCTTATGCCGATCAGGGACTAAATCGGATTGTAGATTCGATTTCGGATGAGGAGGCATTATTTGTGGGCGATGTTCTGGCTACCGGTTTCTGGGCGGCAAAAATTTCTGAAATTGGACATGAGGATACCGTGGTGATCATCGGAGGTGGTCCGACCGGAATTTGTACACTTCTGTGTGTGATGCTCCAGAAGCCTAAGAATATTATTTTGTGCGAGGTGGATTCTGAGCGGATTGAATTTGTAACACAACATTATCCAGAAGTGATGGTAATCAATCCGGATGAGACAGATATAGAAAGCTTTGTGAGAGAACACAGTACGCATGGAGGCGCAGATCGAGTTCTGGAAGTGGCAGGAGGACCAAATACTTTTGATTTGGCATGGAAGGTGGCACGTCCGAATGCGATCGTGACCATAGTGGCGCTTTATGAAGAAAATCAAGTACTTCCATTGCCTCAGATGTATGGAAAAAATCTAATCTTTAAGACTGGAGGTGTGGATGGATGTGACTGCGACGAAATCCTAAAATTGATCGAGGAGAAAAAAATCGATACAACGCCATTGATCACACATACATTTCCGCTGAAGGAAATTGAACAGGCATACGATGTCTTTGAAAACAGAAAAGAACACGTGATCAAGGTGGCAATTCAACCGTTTGGAAGAAGTTGAAATCATACGGTTTCGTTACATATCATAGATTAAAAATCCCCTGCATACATTGTAAAAAGCAATGATCGCAGGGGAATTTTTGTGAAAGAATATATCGAAGAACGTGCAGTTGAGATTGCAAATTATATCATAGAACATAATGCGACAGTACGTCAGACTGCAAAAAAATTTGGGATCAGTAAAAGTACAGTACACAAAGATGTGACTGAACGTTTGCTTCAAGTACAGCCTATGCTGGCTGCCAAAGCAAGGAAAGTACTGGATACAAATAAGTCGGAAAGGCATATTCGGGGAGGGCTGGCTACCAGAGAGAAGTATCTGCATCAACATCAAAATATCCATAGCTGACGAAGAACAGGTATGTTATAATACCAACGTAAGAGAGAAACGGTGTGATACAGGAGAAGTGAATTGAAAAAAGGGCAAATGATTCGGATTAGAACGTATTTTCTGTTGGCAGTTTGTGCAGTGAGTTTGATGTTGAGCGGATGCACCACCCAAAAACCGGAAGAACAGATTGTAAAAGAAGAAATTGAAATCTGGCATTACTGGGAAGATTTCAGAATGAAGGAAGCGTTAAATGCAATTGTAACAGAGTTTAATCAATCTCAGAAAAAAATAGAAGTGTCTGCGCAATACGTACCGGCTGAGGATTTTAAAAAACAGCTGGCATTGAGTATGGCTGATCAGACAATGCCAGATCTGGCAATTGTAGATTCTTCCGATTTTCAATATTTTCATTCCGTACAACCGTTTGTAGATCTGACAGATGAGATCCCACAGATTATGGAAATGGTTCCGGAAGCAAAAGCTTCCTGTCAGGCAGAAGGACGCATGATGGGACTTCCCATCGGAATGAACTGTTCGGTTTTATACTATAATGTAGAATTATTAAAAGCGGCTGGAATTGTAGTTCCACAGACCGTGGCAGATCTTTATGATGCAGCGGTGCGCCTGTCAAGCGAAGAACGATACGGTTTCTTGATTTCGACATTACGCAGTGAAGAAAGTGTGTATTCGTTTTTGCCGCTTTTATGGGCAGAGGGAGGGACCGTTGATACGTTAAATTCTTCAGAGAGTTACCGGGCATTTGAAGTGTTAAAGTATCTTTCTGAGAGTGGAGCTTTGAGTCGGCAGTCAATCAATTTAAATGCAGGGGATTTGACGAAACAGTTTGCAACGGGAAAGGTGGCAATGATGATCACGTCTTCCAGCGTTGTGAACACAATCCGTCAGATGAATCCCAAGCTGGAATTTGACATTACCTGTCCGCCGAGAAAGCAAAGCGGAGAGTGTTATCCACTTCTGGGTGGTGAGATCATTGGAATATCACAGGGAGAGCACGAAGAGGCATCCATAGAATTTTTGAAATTTTTCAGTGAACCAGAGCGGATGCAGAAGTTTGAGGAACACAGTGGTCTTCTCTCTCCATTTCAGGATATTAGAGGGACGCAGTATCACAAAGATCCGATTTTAAGAAAGACAAAGGAAATCGCAGCGCTTGCCAGAACGAGAGAATTTTCAAAAGAATGGCCGGCAGTTTCCAAAGTACTTACGGAAGCAATTGAGGAAATCGTTATTGGACAAAGAACGGAAACAGAGATTTTGCAGGAGGCTTCCGAGAAGATCGTGGAGATCAGGAAGGCGGCAAGATGAAAAAGAAGTCTACATTGAAACACCGTCTGAGAACGAATTTTTTGTTGACTGCATTGATACCTGTTTTGATATTTGCAGTGATGTCGCAGTTTAATATCCAGCACAGTATTAAAAGCAATCTCAATGATAGAATTGAGAATAACATGGAAAATGCGAACAAAAATCTGGAAATGGTGTTAGATAAGTATGAGACGATCTTATATGATCTGTGTACAGATGAAGATGTGATAACGAATGTGGAGTCTCTGAATAGAGACGATGATATCCTGGAGGTAAACAGTAGCTCTCTTAGAAGGCGGCTCAGTCATATCTGCAATCAGTATACGGGGATTGTCGGGATTACAATTCAGTTGAAAAATGGAGAAATTTTGTTCTATGACAGTCTGTCCTCATCTTCTATGAACAGTACATGGGCAGATCAGGTGAGAATCCCGGAGATTGAAAGAGGGGCTGTCTATTTTGGAGATGGAGAGCCGGTTACGGTGAATGGCGAAGATCACCATATGTTTTATATTGCAAGACGTCTGATTGATTACCGGAATATCGCCAGTTCGCAGGGAACGGTAGTATTTAGTATCAATGAAGAACGGATTCGGGATGCGATCGCATTAGATGTGGGATCCAGAACCTATCTTCTGAGTGGAAAGGCAATTGTAAGTGCTCCAGATCCGGAACAGATCGGGAAGAAGATAACAGACATTGAGGACTTGAGAAAAAACAAATATATAACGATTGATAATGCCATCAGCGGATTTTCAATCTGTAATGAGCAGCCGTTGGAGCATTATCGGTGGATTTCGTTTAGTCAGTGGATTTTTCTGAGTATGATTATTGTCATGACGGTAGTGATTATGGTTGCACTGCTGCATTTTGCAAGCCATCCCTATATTCAGGCCGTCGAATCGATCACAATGGTTATGAATTGCGTAGAACATGGGGATTTCCGGCATCAAGTCCATGTGGATCCGCATCTTCCTGCCGAAATCCAGCAGATATCCTCCGGGTTTAATGAAATGGTAGGTCATTTGGAAGAAATGATCACCCGGGTAAAACAGGCAGTGGTTGATCAGAAAAATGCGGAGTTATCCGCTTTGGAAGCCCAGATCGATCCCCACTTTCTTTATAATACTCTGGATACGATCAACTGGAAAGCCATCGAAAATGAACAGTATGAGATTAGTGGTATGTTAGGGGCATTGGCTGATATTTTGAGATATACTGTACGAAATGCCGGCGGCACAGCTAGTATGAGTCAGGAGATAGCGTGGCTTCAACAGTATATGATGCTGCAGAGTATGAAATTTGGAAAACGCCTGGATGTACGCATAAGTCTTTCGGAGGAAGTAAAGAACTGTCAGATTCATAAATTACTGTTGCAGCCATTTGTAGAAAATGCGATCAAACATGCGTTTGAGGGACAGGAAAAGGAATGTATTTTAAATATCCGTATGAAAAAAAGCGGGGAACAGATCCATATTTTGATACAGGACAATGGAAGAGGAATTTCTCCGGAGCTGACAGAGCGCCTGAATCGAGAGGAAGATGTTCTGGATGGACATCTGGGAATAGCAAATGTGAGAAAACGATTGAAACTATACTATGGGGGACAGGCAACATTATATTTTGAGAGCGAAATCGGGAATTACACAAAAGTACATTTATTTATACCGATAGAGGAGGAAACGACATGCGTATTGTAGTCGTGGAAGACGAAGCGCCTATTCGGGAAGGACTGGCAAATCTTTTAAATAAGATCAATCCAGAGTATGAACTGGCAGGAACAGCCGCGGATGGGGAAGCAGGATACCATCTGATTCGGGAAACAGAGCCAGATCTGGTGATTATGGACATCCGAATGCCGAAAATGGATGGATTGACAATGATGAAGAAATTGCGGACAGAAGGTCAGAAATGTAAAGTGATCGTGTTGTCTGCATATTCGGATTTCAGTTATGCGCAAGAGGCGATTTCACTGAAAATCGAGAGTTATCTTTTAAAACCCATTAAAATTCCCGATTTAAGGAAAGCACTGCAGCAGGTGGAAGAAGCAATTTCTGAAGATCAGAATGCAGAGCAGATTTTTTCCGTAGAAAATATCATGCTTGCATGTATGCATGGGCAGATGCGGCAAAATATGCAGATGAATAAAACAATGCAGCAGAAATTTGGCATTTCACTGGATGATCCGGTTGAGTTATTTGGCATCTGGCTTGGGAGTGGCTATGGTAAACAGAAACAGATTGCAAGACAATTGTTGAAAACAGTAGGAGAGCATACGATCCGATATAAATTTTGCGTGCTGGAATCCGACAGCTGGCAATTGCTGACTATGGTTATTTATCAGGCGCAAAATGGAGAATCGCAGAGAGAACGATTTGAAAAATCAGTGGTTCCGATGTTGAACAGTCAGTTAGAGTCGCCGATCGTTTGTCTCTGGAAATCTATTGAGCGGCTGGTAGATATGCCGGAGGCTTTACAGGAAATTCGGATACAAAGAGAATGGAATCTGATGTTTCCGCAGGGAACATTGATCAGCAGTGAACTAATCGCACAACAACATCCGGTTCCGCTGAAATATCCGGTCGATCTGGAAGAAAAGGCAAAACAGGCAGTGCTTCAGGAGAATAAACAAGAATTGAAAAAATGTTTCTGGAAACTGGTGAACTGTTACAAAGAAGAACTGCATGCTCCGTCAGATATCAAACAGGCGATCATTCATCTGAGTCTTGCCGTATTTGGGGTATATAAGGCAAAGGCATCTTCAGAAAGTGATCTGGAAGTGCAGAATATTCTTCAGGAGATCACGGTGGCAATCAGTTGGAGTCAGGTAGAAGGAGCTTTGAAAAAATTTTTTAATCTGTTTGCGTTTGAAAGCCAAGATGAAGAAGAAGGAATCAGTGTTCTTGTAAAGCAGGCGAAGAAACTGATTCGAAAATATTATGATCAGGGAATTACACTGGAAGAAATTGCAAATCGCCTGTATGTTTCTGAAGAATATTTAAGTGCACAGTTCAAGAAAGAAACTGGAAGCACATTTACAGAAACGATTCGGAAATATCGGATTGAAAAAGTAAAGCAACTGCTATTGAACACTCATTTAAAACTAAATCAGATTGCAGAACTGGCAGGATATTCTGATCCGAAATATATGAGTAAGGTGTTTAAAGAAGAAGTGGGAATGCTTCCGGCAGAATTTCGAAAATCGGTTCATTAAAAAAGTCTCCCTTTTTCAAATATTTCATCCTGTTTCCTTGTATGAAATATGATAATCTTGTAAATGCAAAACATGGAAGGCATCATAGGAAAACAAGGATTAGATTGAGATACAGAAGAGGAGTATTCATGATGAGTGAAATGTTAATCAGTTTTAAAAACCCTGAGGAAATCCTAAATTTTGTAAATACAGTAGCAAAGTATCCATATGATATGGATATGAAGAGAGGAAGATTCGTAGTAGATGCAAAATCTCTGTTAGGAATCATGAATCTCGGGCTGAACAACGTAATATCACTGCAAGTTTATGGTGATCATTGCGAAGAACTGAAAAAGGAAATCTCCCGTTACGCTGCCTAACGGCAGCCCTCCTAAATATGATGTTCAGATGAAAATCTGACTCCAAATTCCCCAAACTAAGCAAACCAAGGGAGAGAATTCCAAAAGCCAGTGTACGAAAGTACATTGGCTTTTTCAGTATATGGAAATCTTGCTGTTAAAAAATTTTCAACACTTTTGTCGTGGGATACGTTTTATAAGTGAAAGGCAAAAGAAAGGATTACAAGGTATGATAGAAGAACTGTATAAGAAATATTATCAGGAATTGATCAATTGGTGCCATAGTATGACAGGAAACCGGGATACTGCAGAAGAACTGGTGCATGAAGCTTTCTTGCGCGCAATGCTTCATGAAGATACCTTATCCACTCTGAAAGAACCGCAATGTCGTTCATGGTTATATCAGACCGTCAAAAATTTATATGTAGATTGCCTTAGGCATGGCAAGAAAGAAATAATCGCGGATGAATTTCCACAGCCATCAATAGGTTTTACAGAATTGGCTCAGTTGGAATGGGAGCAATTACTGGAAACTTTACCAGATCTGGAAGGAGTAATTTTTTCGTTGCGCTATTTGGAGGGGTATAATTCCAGGCAAATCGGTGAGATACTTTCGCTTCCACCTGGAACAGTTCGATTCAAACTTTCTTCTGCACGTCAACATTTAAAAAGGATTTTAGGAGGGAAAAACTATGTTTGATAAGACAAACTATGTATTAAATTGTGATATCTGTGATACCAGAAAAATGAAAGAAGAAGATTACGATCACTATAAAAAAATGATAATCAATGCAGATATTGTTATTGTCAGTACGTCCAGCAAAAGTATTTTAAATCGTCTTCCAGTCACGATAAATCAAGAATTTACAATTGAAATTGCCGATGATGTTGAGACAGAGTTAAAAGTGATCAATGGATCATATGAAATAACGGACTCCATGGCTGTTCAGGAGCATACATTGTTAATTGTAAATGGAGCCCTCAATATACATTCAGGTACAAAAGAAATCTTAGAGAAATATGAGAAAATCCATGTAAACGGTTCTGTTCGATGTGCGGAATGCGTTTCAGGGTATCTGACAAAATTATCTTCAAGTAATTCAGTTGCAATCTATCCAGATAACAGTATGATATTAAATGACACATTCATTGTAGATAAATATTTCCCTTTGAGAGCAAAAGAAGGCAGCAAATACTATGTAAAAGATAAAGTAATTATTCAGGATAAATCGGTAGATCTGCAAAAGCTGGCCGAAAAAAATATCCAATTTGTGACAGAACAGTTGATCATTCCGGAAGAAATAGTAGAATCGTGTATCGAATTATTTGATGAGACAGTGGAGTTTGTAGTCATCCCTGTTGGAATGACATTGCATTATGGGGATGCGGTTTTAAGTGAAGATTTACTGAAAAAAGAAGGCGGCAGTATCTACGTGTACGGAAATCTAAAAGTATCTGGAGATCTCAAATTAGATACATTAGAGGATTTGATTTCAAAACTTATAGTAAAGGGAACGGTAGTTTTAATGAAAAATCAAGAAACATCTTTTAAAAGACTAAATGTGGACTATCAGAGACTTGAATTTGAATGGGGGGGCAGGACTATTGAAAATAAACTTAATATTAGTGTAGATAAAATATTGCTTGAAAATTCTCCAGATCAAGTTCTTGTAAGAAATATAGCTACTGTAAAGATTGCCCAAGATGTAACTCCGGAGTTGTTATTCAATTACCTCAGGATTCAAAACTGCGCACAAGTATTGTGTCATGAAGAACAGAAAAGTGTGATCGCAGCTATTTCACAAAATGTAGCGCAAATTGGAGAAGCTGATAGAGAAGAGACGCCTGGAAGAAATATCAGAATCCAGGATCTGCTCTTTGCGAAAGTGATCAATGCAGACACTCATATCCTTTGATCAGAAAGGTTAGAACGCAAAGATAGAAAACCAGCACCGAGATGTTGTTGAATTCATATTGCGGTATGAATAACAGAGTATTTAGAGATAAAACTAGTGAAACTCAAAGAAAAGAAACTTGTAAATTCAGAACAGCTACATTATAATAAAAACACTAGGATAAACATTAGGAGGAAACATTTGTGAAAAACGAATTAGTAATCGTACTTGATTTCGGAGGCCAGTATAATCAGCTGGTTGCAAGACGTGTTCGGGAATGCAATGTATATTGTGAGATTTATTCTTACAAAACAGACCTTCAGAAGATCAAAGAGATGAATCCAAAAGGAATCATTCTGACAGGTGGTCCGAACAGTTGCTATGAACCAGATTCTCCGACGTATACAAAAGAATTATTTGAACTGGGAATTCCGGTATTGGGATTGTGTTACGGAGCGCAGCTGATGATGCACGTCCTTGGCGGAGAAGTAAAGCGTGCAGATGTCAGAGAATATGGAAAGACAGAAGTGTTGATCGACAAAGCTTCTTCCAAAGTATTTGAAGGTGTTTCTGCTTCAACAATCTGCTGGATGAGCCATTTTGACTATATTGCACAAATCGCACCTGGATTTGAGATTACAGCGCATACTGTAGATTGTCCGGTAGCAGCTGCAGAAAATGCAGAAAAACAGTTATATGCGATTCAGTTCCACCCAGAAGTACTCCACACCGTACAGGGAAAAGAAATGCTTGGCAACTTCGTAAGAAATGTATGTGGATGCGCTGGAGACTGGAAGATGGATGAGTTTGTAGAAAACTCGATCAAAGAGATCCGTGCAAAAGTGGGAGACGGAAAAGTGTTGTGTGCACTTTCTGGCGGTGTGGATTCTTCCGTGGCAGCAGTGATGCTTTCCAAGGCAATCGGAAATCAGTTGACCTGTGTATTTGTAGATCACGGGCTTCTTCGTAAAAACGAGGGAGACGAGGTAGAAGCTATTTTCGGACCGGAAGGAGATTATGACCTGAATTTTATCCGGGTGAACGCACAGCAGAGATTCTATGAGAAACTTGCAGGAGTGACAGAACCAGAGCAGAAGAGAAAGATCATCGGAGAAGAATTTATCCGTGTATTCGAAGAAGAAGCGAAAAAAATCGGAACCGTTGATTTCCTGGTACAGGGAACCATTTATCCGGACGTGGTAGAGAGCGGTCTTGGTGGAGAATCAGCAGTGATCAAGTCTCATCACAACGTAGGAGGACTTCCGGACTATGTAGATTTCAAAGAAATTATCGAGCCGCTTCGCGATCTGTTTAAAGATGAAGTAAGAAAAGCGGGGCTGGAACTTGGACTTCCGGAGCGTCTGGTATTCAGACAGCCATTCCCAGGACCGGGACTTGGAATCCGTATCATCGGAGAAGTAACAGAAGAAAAAGTGAAGATCGTTCAGGATGCAGATGCAATTTACCGTGAAGAAATGGATGCAGCAGGTATGAACAAGACTGTTGGACAGTATTTTGCAGCACTGACCAATATGAGAAGTGTTGGAGTTATGGGCGATGAAAGAACCTATGATTATGCAGTAGCACTTCGTGCTGTGAATACGATTGACTTTATGACAGCAGAGTCAGCAGAGATCCCATGGGAAGTACTGCATAAGGTAACAAGCAGAATTGTCAATGAAGTAAATCATGTGAACCGCGTAGTGTATGATCTGACGGGAAAACCACCTGGAACGATAGAGTTTGAGTGATGAAATGGACTTGGAAAAACCTTTATTTATGAGGGTTGCAAGCAAAATTGTTTAAGTGTTGGCAACGATTTGGCAACATTTAGAGTATCACTCACTGAATAATAGAGTACTTCAATAACAGAAAACCTTACTGATTTTCAGAAATAAAGCTGAAAGTCGGTAAGGTTTTTGTGCGTTTCGAGGTTGAAAATTAGTCGGATTCGGGTTTCAAGTCCTGTAAGATAAGGTCGCTGAGTTCTTGTGAGGGAATGACCTTTCTCCATTGTTTTGAGGTGTCTAATTCGGGATATTTGTACCGCCACTGGTCGTATTCTTCTTCGGTTATCTCGCCTTGTTCCAGACGGGCAGCCTGTTCCTGCCATGCATGGAACATATCAAACATAGTGGTGTAGGTTGTTCCGGCAGATTTATCTAACCGCAGACACACTTCTCCGTCAATCTCTCCGATTTTTAAGCCATACATATCTTCCAACGCAAAAAGCGTGTGCATAAGTCCGATATAACTGTCTATTTCCGGCACAGTGATTGCACGAGGACTTACATCGAGGAGATGTGCCATTTCTTTTACAAGGTCTTGTTTCGGTGTTCTGGATTCTGATTCGTATTGTGCCATACGGACATCAGAGGTCTTTCCTAGAAAACCGAGGAGTTCGCCTAACTGTTTCTGTGTCATGCCTTTCCGGTTGCGGAAAAAGCGGATTCTTTTGCCGATTGCCATAATAAAACCTCCGATACTAAACATTTCTGTTGAAGTTAGTATAACATGATGAAATAGGAATAGCAAGCGGAACTTAAATAAAAAAAGTTAAGATTTTTCTGCAAACCACTTGACTTAACGGAATTTATTTAGTATCATGAAAACATAACTTAAACAAAAAGAGTTAAAAATTGAATGACCGTCCAAACCGAACAAACGCCATGACCTTTAAAAAAGAAGCGAGCGTCCCTTATGTAGAGGGACTGGCACAGCGCCGAAAAGGGTTGCCTGTCAGAACGGGAAGGAGAGAACGGCAGGAATTTTAGGGAAAGGAGAGGATATAGATGACAGAAAAATCATTTATGACGGTGGAAGAAGTGGCAACAGAATTAAGGGTATCAAAGTCCAAAGCCTATCAGGTTGTAAGGGAATTGAACACAGAATTGCAGAAACAAGGGTATATGACAGTAGCGGGGCGTGTAAATACTACTTTCTTTCATAAGAAGGTCTGTTACAGTGATTAAGTTGGAAGGAGATGATGGAAATGGCTGTATATAAAGACAATGCTACGGGAACGTGGAGGGTAATTTATCGTTTCACGAATTGGAAAGGGGAACGGAAACAGACACAGAAACGTGGGTTTGCAACAAAAAGAGAAGCACAAGCCTGGGAACATGAGGTTATGCTGAAACAGAACTCCAAACTGGATATGACATTTGCCAGCTTTTTTGAACTTTATGAAGCAGATAAAAAGCAGCGTGTCAAGGAAAGTACATGGGAATCTAAAAGCCATGTAATACGCACAAAGATTTTACCTTATTTTGGAAACCGGAAGATTGCAGAGATTGAAGCAAAAGACATTATTGCATGGCAGAATGAACTCATGGCGTATCAGGATGAGAAAGGTAAGCCCTATTCAGCAGATTATCTGAAGACAATACACGCACAGCTTACAGCAATTTTTAACCATGCTGTAAACTTTTATAATCTGCCTTACAATCCGGCAAGACGGGCTGGCACAATGGGAAATGAAATTCCAAAGGAGATGGACTTCTGGACAAAAGAGGAATATCTGAAATTTTCAGAAGCCATGATGGATAAGCCACGTTCCTTTTATGCTTTTGAAATGCTTTACTGGTGCGGTATCCGTTCCGGTGAGCTGTTGGCTCTTACTGCTGCTGATTTTGATTTCCAGAAGCAGACGGTCACGATCAGCAAGACGTACCACCGTTCCAAAGGGCGTGATATTATTACAAGCCCTAAAACAGCGAAAAGCAACCGTACCGTAAAAATGCCCCCGTTTCTCTGCGAAGAAATGCAGGAGTATATCAAAATGTTCTATGACATCAAGCCAGATGAACGGCTGTTTACGGTTACAAAATCTTATCTCAACCATGAGATGGAGCGAGGTGCAAAACAGGCGGGAGTGAAAAAGATTCGGGTGCATGATATTCGGCATAGCCATGTATCGCTGCTGATAAATATGGGATTTTCAGTGCTGGCGATTGGTGAACGGGTAGGACACGAAGCAGAAAAAATCACTTACAGGTATGCACATTTATTTCCAACTGTTCAGACAGAAATGGCAGAAAAGCTGGAAATGGAGCGAATGGAAAAGGAGAACAGCAATGGAAAGAAGTCTTGATTATAAAGGGCGTTGGAGAAATCATACCGTAGCATTTCGGGTATCGGATGAAGAAGCGAAGCTGCTTAATGATTTGGTAGCATTGTCTGGTTTGACAAAGCAGGAATATATCATAAGACGACTGACGTGCAGGGACGTGGTTGTACAGGGAAATCCGAGAGTTTATAAGGCATTAAAAAATCAGATGGCAGCTATTCATGAGGAATTAAAGCGGCTGGAAACAGTAAGCCCGGATAATGATGAACTGCTCTATACGTTGCAGGTAATTGCAATTACGTTAGAGGGATTGAAAGGAGAAGATGAATGATGGAAAAAATGAAAACGACTGCTCCCGTATCATCTGTTGGCGTAGATGGGGGGGCAGCCGAATGTAAAAAAACACAATGAAATTATAGCAAATTCACAGGAACAAATCAATCAGCAAGCCACCAAAAACCCAGAGAAATCCGGGAATGACGGACTGCATACCATGTCCATGCCAGAATTGTATGACACTGTTTTTGTGCCGAGAGTACCGATTGTAGACGGTTTTCTCTATGGCGGCACATATCTCTTTGTAGGTGCGCCAAAGGTAGGAAAATCATTCTTCATGGCACAACTTGCCTATCATGTGGCAATGGGGATTCCGTTGTGGGATTATCCGGTGCGGAAAGGAACGGTGCTGTATCTGGCATTGGAAGATGATTATGCAAGACTTCAACGCCGACTGTCTGGTATGTTTGGTATAGAGTGTGCAGATAATCTGTATTTTGCAACACAGGCAAAGACCTTGAATGAGGGATTAGACAGGCAATTAGAAGGATTTTTGAAAGAGCGTAAGGACGCAAGGCTGATTATTATTGATACGCTCCAGAAAGTGCGTGAAGTTGGCGGGGACAGATACAGCTATTCTAGTGATTATGAGATTGTGACAAAGCTGAAATCATTCAGCGATAAATATGGTATCTGCCTGCTGGTGGTTCATCATACACGCAAGCTGGAATCGGAGGACAGCTTCGATATGATTTCCGGCACAAACGGACTGTTGGGTGCGGCAGATGGGGCGTTTATCATGCACAAAAAGAAACGGACAGACAATGAAGCAGTGATGGACATTGTGGGGCGTGACCAGCCGGATCAGGAACTGACTATAGAATTTGACAGGGAGCGTTGTGTATGGAAATTCAAGAAAGCAGAAACAGAGTTGTGGAAACAGCCACCGAACCCTCTTTTAGAAGCAATCAATGTGTTTCTGACAGAGGACAGACAGGCGTGGGAGGGAACAGCGACAGAACTTGTAAAGCAACTGCCGGATATACAGATACAGGCGAATGTGCTTTCCAGAAGGCTGAATACTGTCAATAGCCAGCTGCTCAATGACTATGGGATTTTCTATGATAATAAGCGGGGGCATGAAAGAAAAATCATTCTGAAACGCCTTGAAGTAAAAGAATAAAAGCGACGATATGCGTCGGTTGCGACGGTATTTTTGATAGCAGGCTGGTGTGGAAAATATCGACGCTATCGACGCAAACCGACGCAGAAAGGGAGAGAAGATGAAGAATGTACAGATTCCTTATGAATTGTTTATGTTGCTGATCCGTCACTATCTGGTGGAGGATGATACTTGTTTGGATGAAATCCGGCAGGGATTAGAGAAGAAACTGGATTCTTTGGTGCAGCATGAACTATATGGGAAATTTAAGACTGCTCCAACACAGGAGGAACGGGAAAAAGCCAGACAGGAATATCTGGATAGACGTGGAGTGCTGGACAGTTTCCGCTGGTAGTGTTTCTTGATGAGAATAGACAGGGGCGTGTCACACCCCTGTGATAGCAGACAAAGAGAAAGGTGTGATTGGATGATAATTCAGCCGGAATGGGGAACTCGGAACGTGAATAAGTATTTTTACGAAAGTGAAGCCAGGAGGATTGCTGACCTCAATGAAATTTTCGGAGAGGTAGAGCTGACAGATGATGAACAGCGGATACTGATATGGCTTGCCGGATGGGATGAATATACGATAGAAAATATGCTTTCAGCTATCCGAAAAGCTATGGTGGCAGAAGCAAAGCGGCTGAAAGCCGCCCGTCCGTAGGACAGAAAAGCTCCCGGCAGGGCGCAATGGCAGCTTTTGATGGACGGAACGGCTGTCAAAAGTGCTTTTGCGTTACTTTCGACGAAAGTAACAAAGCTATGTGCCGTATCCGGCACTGATTACCCCTAAACAGGGAGAAGGGATAAAGATTGAAGCGAACAATTAGTTTTATGACAGGAAAAGGTTCTGTTAATCATAACAGCAGAAAATTCCATGCAAAAAATATAGATTCGGAAAGAAGTTATCTGAATGTAGAATACTGTAACGAAGATGTCAAAGACGTGTATCACGAATTGTTTGATGAAGCTCTTGTTCGATACAACGAGAAGCAGACCAGAAGTGACCGTAAGATTGATGATTATTATGATAAAATTTGTTTCGGCAAACAGGAGAAACCGTTCCATGAAATCATTCTGCAAATCGGAGATAAAGACAATATGGGAGCGACAACAGAAAACGGACAGCTTGCTGCAAAGGTGCTTGATGAATATATGCGTGATTTTCAAAGACGGAATCCTACGCTACGGGTATTTTCTGCGTACTTGCACATGGATGAAGCGACACCGCATCTACATATTGATTTTGTACCATATACGACAGGAAGCAAAAGAGGACTCGATACAAGAGTTTCTTTGAAACAGGCATTATCGGCTCTTGGGTTTAAAGGAGGCACCAGAAGCGAAACAGAATTAAATCAATGGGTACAGCATGAGAAAAAACAGCTTGCGGAGATTATGTTGGAACGTGGGATTGAATGGGAACAGAAAGGCACACATGAAAAGCATTTATCAGTTTTGGACTTTAAGAAAAAGGAACGGGCAAAGGAAGTTGCGGAGTTGGAAGCGAAAAAAGAAAGTCTGGAAGAACATAATGTTGCCATACTGGAAACCAGTGAAAAGTGGTTGGGAGAATTGGAAAATCTTGAACAGGAGATTCACTCCGCACAGAAAATTCGTGAGGAAGCAGATAAAAAAGCAGAAGTGGCTAAGAAAGAAGCGGCAAGATATGAGAAAAAACTGGTGGAGATTGCTCCTATGGTAAAGGATATGGAGCGATTTGCAGTTAAGTATTCGTATGATCCAGAGGAAGTGCTGCCAGAAGCCGGAACATTGGAAAGCGGAAAGACTTATAGAGAGAAAAAGGCAAAGCCACTGATTGAAAAAATCATAACGGTTCTGCGGTCTGTGTATCGGGCGTACTTGGATATTTCCAGAAATTATAATGATTTGCAAAGGTCATGTGAACGAGCATGGAACAAGGTTAATGCGCTTTCTCAATATGTAGAAAAACTTAGGGACGAAAATATTGAAATGAAAGAAAAACTAAAGGATGTTCAATATTTATATCGAGTTATGGGAAAAGAAAAGGTAAATAAAATTATTCAGCAAGGGAAAGAAGCGGAAACAATAGATAAGATGAAAAGGCAGGCACAAAGAAGAACTCAATGGGAAAGATAAAAGCCTTTACGGAATCGTAGAATGTGTTTATAATTAAGAAAAGATTTTGTATAAGCAGAGAGAGGATATTGTCCTCTCTTTACTTATATTATACCATAAAAATCAAGAATTTTAAAGACTGGAAATGCCATTTAGCTGGTGCTATACTGCTATCACTAATAAAGCGATAGGGGGGATTAACATTGGAAAAAGAGTGGATTCTTATGGTGCAGCAGAATCAATTAGGGAACTTGTTGAAAACTAATCAGAAAACAGAAAAATTCGGACTTTCTATAAGCGAACAAGATGCGGAAATGATTTTGCAGGAGAGAAAGAATGCTCTGCAAGAACAGAAAAGAATTGAATTCGGAGAGGGAATTGTTCAAAAAATTATTTATGAGTTCTGTGATTCAGACTACATTGATCAAAACAACTATGTCAATACGATTATCCGCCTTCAAGAAATTTTTTATCTTTATAAAAATGAAATGAATGATGAAATTACTGATGATGAGCTATTGCATTTTATGAAAGAGCAATTTGATAATGTGTGCTTTGGTGATTTGGAATATTTGGAAGGAACATGTCTTTCCATATTTGCACAGGCAATTCGAGCTGGTTATAGAGGATTTCAAAAAACAGAGGGACGACAAGAGTATGAGCAATTTGATGAGGTGCAGCGTTGGGATTACGAGTTGTATCTTGAAACTCTGAAAAATTTGTGTTGGGAGTAAAGGTTGACTATGGATTACGGGATGAGTGAATTAGTACCGATTGTGGGAAAGCTGGCGGAAAAATATACAGGACATGAGCATACTTCAATAAGCTACGAGAAGGCAGAACAGTTAATGGAGGCAGTTTTATACTGTATTTGTGAGACAGAAAAGGAAAATACGGAATTCGCTGTTCAAGGAGAAAAATTGGATGTTGAAAGAATATATTTACTTGGAAAACATCTTGTAGAGGAAAAAGTTAAAAAAAGTCTAGAGTTATACAATCACATTTCTGCGGAGTTTTGTGATTACGGTAATTTCTGTTTGCAAAATATTTTTTTAAAAGATTTACCGTATTTTTTTGAACATTATAATTATCAGTTCGCTCCTCAAGATACAATGATTATTATAAATTATTCAACATGGAACGATGTTTCCAGTGATAAGGGGATTGATAAAATCTGGAACTTTTTGCAATCTGTTTTGTTGGAACAAAAGTTTTTACAGGCTTTCCCGAAACAAGAGATATATCGTGTTTTGATAAAGTACGATATTGCAAATGAAGGGGAAGCAGAGAATTTGTGCGAGATTATTCTACGCACTATAATGATGAATATTTTCTTGGGAAAATATCCTTTAGATTCTGAGTTCACAAAAGAGGATTGTATTAGGCTGCAGGAATTGTTCAAAGGCATGAGAGAAGATGAGATAGAAAAACAATTTCAAAAAATAGTACAGAAACTGGTAGAGAATTATTATGGTGGCGATGAGAAGCTGCAAGATTATTTGTGTATTGGTTTGAGAGATATGGCAGTTAGGACAAAGAATGCTGTTCAAAACGAAACGCTTATAGGCTATTTAAAAATAGACTGCACACTCTGGTAAAATGTTCAAAAAGAGCATTGTTAATTCTGAAAACTTTGGTATAATAAAAATGTGGCAACATTTTGGCAACAGAAAACCAGTAAGCCAGAATAAATGATGTAATTGAAGTAGAAAACGGTGTGTATTTGCATAAGACTTAAATTAATATAGTTAAGTGCAACGAAGGACACGCCGAGTTTGAATAACGGACAGAAAACCTCGGATGCCCATTTTATAAGGGTTTCCGAGGTTTCTTTATGTCTGTTGGCTCTACTTTGGCTCTATTTCTCTGATGGAGTATTATTTTCGGAGTAATATCGAAAGGCTTTTACAATATAGTCAGAAGCGCCGTCACCATATTTTTTATTGGTTATGTTTTTGACATAATCATTGGAATAAGAGTCAATCAGTATATTTATGAGAGGTTTATTAAGAGTCACAGAAGAACCCTGCTTTCTGATAAATTCCAGTATCTCATAAACGATTTCCTGTATTTTGGGAGAGGATACATCGCAGGTCAAATCGGTTGTTAGTTTTTCGTACAGCAGATCTGATTGAGCGGCGATTTTTTCTGATTCTTTCTTCCATTCTTTCTTCATAAGTTCTGAAAAGTGATCCAAATTATATTTCATTTCTTCCGTATATTTTTCAATACTTCCAAAATGTTGAATGGCAAGTTTGGCTACATTTTCCTCATCGTCTTTAATTTTTTGAATAAACAGATCAAAATTGTCGATACTTCCCCAATGTTTAATAATTGTGTCTGTTTGATTAACCTTAAAATCTTCTAATGCGTGGATATACTCTGATAAATCAAATTCTTTGAAACTCATACATTCTTCTCCTTTCTCAAGTCGTTCAAGAAGCTGTATAAGTCTGTCTGTACGATTACGCTTTAGAAGAAGCAGTTCCTTTTGTTTTTTGAAGGCGGAAATCCTGTCAAAGTCGGGATTTTGCATGATTTTGATAATGTCTTTTAACGGAAAATCTAGTTCCCGAAAAAAGAGGATTTGCTGTAGGTTTTGCAATGTGTGTTCATCGTATAGACGATAGCCTGCGGAAGTGAGTTTGCTGGGCTTTAATAACCCAATCTCATCATAATATTGCAGAGTGCGTATGCTTACCCCTGTTAATTTTGCAACTTGACTTATGGTTTTCATTTTATCAGCTCCTTAAATGATAGAGAAGCAAGATGGAAAATGCCGGCAACATCTATTTTGCTTCACAAGAATAGCATACAGTATCACGTTACGTTGGAGTCAATAGGTTTTAGGGATTATTGTGGAAATAATTTTACAGTAATTCCCTCAGTTCCTTTTTTAACTACCATATTATCGTCTACAAGATGATTCTTAATATCCTCTATGTTTTGCTCAATCTCGTTAATTGCTTCTTCATAATCATCTTCAGCGTTCAAATTCTCTTTAGAGTTTTTTAGATTTTCTTTTATTTCTTTGGCTTTCAGATAGGTGCAAAGTTTCTGATTGATTGCGGCATTCTGAAAAGATAATTTTACAGTAGAAGGGATAAATTCTCCATTATCATCTTTTTCCGCTTCAAATTTCATATCTACTTGCTCATCTAGTTTAAACAGTAAAGAAAGCACATCCGATACAGTTTCTATATCAAAGTCCATGAACAGGTTAATGCTAATGCCAAGGGCGTTTGTGATTTTCAGTAATTGATCCGGCTTTGGATTGCGAGTACCATATTCATACTTCTTGATAGTAGCCGGATTTATGCCGGATAGATTCCCCAACATTTCTTGTGAGATTCCACGTATATTCCGATAATATTTGATTTTTTCTCCGACAGTCATAGCGTTTCTCCTTTTTGTGTTTTGTGTGTCTAGTAATAGTTTAGCACATTGGGACACATTTGTGTATAAAAAATTATGAAAAATACTTGACGAACACAAATGTGTACTATATAATACGGATCACAAGGAACACAATTGTGTACTAAAATTAAAAAGGAAAGGAGAAGTGAATATGGAGAATACGATGAAAATGTATATTACCGCAGATGAAGTTGCTGAATTACTCGGAGTATCCAGAGGGTATGCCTATAAAGTTATTCGAGGACTGAATGATGAGTTGAAAGATAAGGGATTTCGAGTGATTTCGGGGAAAGTGCCAAGAAAGTATTTTCAGGAAAAATTTTATGGAATGGTTGTTTAGAAGAAAGGGGATGAAGATATGCCGGCAGTAAAGCCGAGACTTGAAGCGGCAGACGCTGATTGTGAGAAAATTATGGTCATTGACGAAAGCGAAAAATCCCTTTCTATGGTGGACGAACGATTGGAACAGGCGATTATTCAAACCAATGCAAAATTACTTATTTTAGATCCGATACAAGCCTATCTGGGCGGCGGAATGGATATGAACCGGGCAAATGAAGCAAGAGATATGACTAAGAAATTAGGACTTTTAGCAGAGAAGTATAAGTGTGCAATTATCTTGATCGGTCACATGAATAAGGCTGCCGGAAACAAGGTGGCATATAGAGGAATGGGTTCGATTGACTTTTTCGCAGTCGCAAGAAGCGTTCTTTTAGTTGGCAGAATAGAGGGACAGGAAAATATGCGTGCAGTTGTGCAAATAAAAAATAACCTTGCTGCATTTGGGCATTCAAAAGCATTTGAACTGACAGAAGACGGGGTTCAGTGGTTAGGCAATTATGAAATTACGGCAGACGAATTGCTAGGAGGAGTAACCCCGAAAGCAAATAAAAAGGAGCGGGCAAAACAACTCATTTATGAACTGGCAGAAACAAATAATGTGGTGAAAAGTGAGGATATTGTTAATCTTGCCGAAGAAAAAGGAATTTCAAAACGAACATTGGAAAATGCAAAAAAAGAGTTGGGTATTAAAGGAAAACGAATCGGAGAATCGTGGTATTGGAAACTTGATGAAATTGTGAAATCGTAGATAAGAACGCAACAATGCAGTGTGTATAGAAATTGCAGAGACGTAAGTGCAAGGTTGCAAACACTAAAGACATTGCATTGTTGCGGAGTTGGAAAGGAGACCTTATGAAACAAATACAGATACCAGAGCAGCTATTTATGGAACTTGTAAAATTCCATTTGTTGGATATGGAAGAAAATTTACCAAGCATAAAACAAGGATTAGAAGCAAAGTTGGATTCTTTGGTAATGAGAGATTTATATTCAAAATACAAAACTGCGCCCACAGAGGAAGAACGGGAACAGGCGAGAAAAGAATATCTGGACAGACGAGGAGTGCCGGAGAAATTCCGGTGGTAATGCTTCCTTGATGATAAAAACAGGAGCGTGGCACGCACCTGTAAATAACAGATAAGGCAGGAAAGGAGTGTTGCGGATGTTGAAGTAGCCGGAAAGGGAAAGCAGAAATGTGAATGATTTATTTTATGAGATGGAGGGCAGGCAGATACAAAAAATGAACAAGGTACTGGCAGACGTGGACCTGACAAAAGCTGAGGAAAAAACTTTGATCTGGCTTGCCGGATGGAAAGAAAATACCGTAGATCATTTGCTGTCAGTCATTGAAAAAGCAGCCCGGATACGGGCAAATAAAAAGGGCGGATACGCCCATAAATCTAAGCGTGAGTCCGAGAAGTAATTGGATTTTGTTAAACAAAAAGAAGCCCTCGGCGTTTGAGAGCGAAATACACCCATCGCACAAACCTACGGTTTATACTCTGCGTATTTCGCCCTGCCGGGAGCTATGCTGCCAATAGGCAGATAAGTTCGTAAACAGGTGCCTATGCACCTACTCACAATAAAGTCGGCGAGAGCCGGGGAAGGAGGATGCTTATAGGCAGACATTCATTTATCAGACAAAGCAAGCTGTCCGATGTGGCAGGAAGGAATGATTATATCTCCAAGCCAAAACGACAGGAATATTTATATGCAACCTATCAGACGGAAGGAGCAACACCGGAGTTTTGGAAACATCTTGCAAGAGAAAATCAGTTGGACTTTAAGGCGAGTGGATCGGCAGGGAAATGTATCGAGGGGCGTGAGTTCATCATAGCACTTCCCGAAAGTTTTGTTCAGTATAGGGCAGATGATGTGGTAAGACTTTTTACGGAAACTTTCCATAAAAGATATGGTGTGGAGTGCAGCGCAGCCCTTCATCATAACAAGACAAAAACGAATTATCATATCCATCTGATATTCAGCGAACGGAAAATGTTGGAGCAGCCTGAAGTGAAGATTGCCACCCGAAATATGTTTTATGATGAGCAGGGAAAGCATAGGCGTACAAAGAAAGAGGTTTTAAACGAGCAGGGCAATCTTCTGGCGGGGTGCAGCATTATCCCCAAAGGGGAAGTTTATGAAAGCCATATCTTCACAAAAAAAGATGAATGGTTTAAGAACAAAGCCTTTATCAAAGAAGTCAAGGAACTGTTTACCGATACGATTAACCGATATGTAAAAGAAGAATCAGAAAAACTGTCCGTATTCCAACAGAGCGGCGTATATTTGGCAACCAAGAAAATCGGAAAGAACAATCCGAAAACAGAGGAGATAAAGGCGGACAATGCGGCAAGGCAGGAATGGAATCGGACAGTTGATGTGGCATTAGTTGAGGGCGTTCCCGAAGAAGATATTTTGAAAATCAAGCAGGAAAAAATCACAGACAAAACGCTGCAATCTATCAGGATACATGGTTGGCTGCCGGATATGTTCCGTCAGATTATCCGAGGAGCAAAAGAATTTTTACAGGAAGTGATTTTCAAATTTAAGCTACCGCCTAAACCTGTACCAAAGATTGACTTGCAGGAGTGGAAAGATATGCAGAAGATTATGTATGAATTGCAGGGACGGTCAAGGGAGATAAAACGCACACGGCAGGATATTTCTTCTTTGAAAAAGCAACTGTCAGAGTTACGAGGACTATTTAAAGGCAAAGAGCGAAAATCTTTGGAAGGGAAAATTGAACTGTTAGAGAATTTGGAGAAACGTCTGCACAGGAGTATGGAGCAGATTGTAAAACGTGAAGGCTATCTCAATGTGCAAGCCTTCCAGAAGGTTTATAACAAGGCAGAAGAACTGATTATAGAATACAATGAAGAACTAAGGGTATGGAAAAATCAGACGGAACAGAAAAAAGAGAAACCGTTAGAACAGCCGAAAAAAGCGAGTGTACTGGAAAAGCTGTACCGCTATCAGCAGGAAGGCAGACAGCAGCCGAAACGGTCGGTCAAGAAGAAATCTATGGATAGAGAACGATAAGAAAGGTGGAATAGACAATGAAGAAAACAGTATTTGAAGAAATAGGAAGCACTTATATCAGACATGGGGATTATCTTATCCCCTGTCTTGCCTTACCGGAGGAAGAGCAGAGATTTTTCGGTGTATGGGGACAAAGACATAAATGCTATTTGAAAGAACATAAGAGAGCAGTTTACATTACTCTGCTTACAAGTGGCAGGCTGAATAGTTATCTTGCAGATATAGAAGAACAGGCACAGGAACGCCTTGAAAGGATTGTAAAGCAGATGAAACAGGTACAGGGGAGGGCAGAACAGTTAAAGGTAGATAATGTATTAGAGTGGATGGAGAATATGGACATGAAATTATACAAAAGTATGCTGAAAAGCATCTAGATTATATTATCTTTATCAGGGATTACATTGGTGATGCAGTTTGGTGTTATGGAATCAGTTTGCAAAAAACATTGTAGTGATTCTGGGTTGTCAATCTATGCGGATTTGATATAATAAAGGTGTAGAAATATTACATATGAAAACTGTACTATAAAGATGGAGAGATGAAATGTTTAACAATAACGACAAAAATAAAGAAACAAGTGATTACATTGAAATTCTAAATAAGATGCTTGAAATAGAAAAAGAAAAGAAAAAAACAAATCCTATAAAAATTACAATATGTATTGTAGGAGGGATTGGAAGTGTTATGTTTATTGCTATATTATGCTATTCTATTCTGAAAAGTGATTTTGCATTGGATAGTATACTTTCAACACTTTTGGCGTTTTTTTCCATTTTTATTTCGATTTTCTTTTATTTTAAAGCTGATGAAACAAGTACAAGTTTTTATAACTCCTCATATGAATTTATGAAAGATATTTCCGTTACTTTAGGGAAAATAGAGGAGAGATTTGGGGAAAAATTAAATAGCCTTAATGATAAGGTGTCTCATTTGGATAGGATTAGCTCTGAAGCTAGTGAGGAGATCGAAGATAAAAAGGATGATAAAGCTAGTATTATCAATGATTTAATGGATAAAGCGAATTTGAGTGAAGAGGAAAGAAATAAGTATAAAAAAGAACTTGAAGAAAAGGACAATGAGATAGAATGGTTGAGAAAAAATAAATTTAGAGCTGAAAGAGAGGCAAGGATATTAAGGAGAAGAATTTCTGAGGCGGGAGATATACAAAATAATATAAGAATTCCAACAAAGAGTATGCTAGAAGATCTTTTAGAAACACATAACACAAAGCATTTTTCAATAGCAGGTATACATAATTTGAGAAGGCTGGGCATTATAGACGAAAATGGAGATGTTGTTGAGGAGACAATTATTAATATGTTAAATGATAACTATTAAGTCATAGAAACGTCTTGCTAACAGAAAATCAGTAAGTCCAAAGTAGTGATGTAATTAAAGTAAAAACATGCTTGTATTCACATGAAAACTAAATAAATAGTTAGGAATAGTAAAGAATACACCGGATTTGAATAATTTTGTGTGAATCAGCATATAATTTAATGGATAGTTCTATTGACTTTCCGTTTTGTACTTGTTAGTATATTAGTACAAAGAAAGTTTACCACTGACCGATATGTGGTATATAAATAGTCGGGTTGAAAGTTTACCGCTGACCGATATGCGGTATATAAATGGTTGGGTTGTAAGTTTAGTCCTTCGCCGAGAGGCGAGGGACTTTTTCCACATTTCGGCAGAGAGGGTGGAACGAATGAAGAAAACAGGGTTTTATATTATAAAGGACAGATTTTTTGAAGATATGCCTGATCCGTATCTCAAGGGGAATAAGGCAGGCAATAGACCACATTATTATTGTTTTGAAGATAATGCTACGGGAATTTATTGGATGATACCGCTTTCTAGCAGAATAGATAAGTTTCGGAAAATAATAGAGAAAAAGGAACAGGCGGGAAAACCTTGTGATATTCTGCATATTGTGAAACTGGATGATAGTAGAGAAAGTGTATTTTTAATACAAGATATGTTTCCGATTACAGAAGAATACATAGAACGAGAGTACACGATTGCCGGAAATCATTTGATGCTGACTAGTGAACATACGGCAAAGGTAATCGAACAAAAAGCAAGAAAAGTGTTGGGAATGTTAAAGCGTGGTGTGAAGTTTATGCCCACACAACCGGATGTGCTATCAATATTGGAGAAATTAAAGCAGGAAAAATAGTTTTTGATGGCTCTATTTTGGCTCTAATAATTTGGTACGAGAAAAAAATCAGATAGAATTAAGAGAATATGAACATAAAACAACACAAATATGTACTAAAAAGTGCCTAGGTTATTCTATCCGCACCCGAAATGGAGTAAGAAAGAAAACCGCATGGTGCAGCGAAAGATTATAAAGAATGGTCTTTCGCTGCACTGCTGCGTATCTGCCGTGGAGAAGCACCGTAGATTTCTTTAAAAAGTCGGTTGAAAAGGGTTTGATTTGTAAAACCACTTTCATTCATGACCTCAGATATAGAAAGACTGGTACTGGTAAGGAGGCGTCCGGCGTGAGAAATACGGACTTCATTTAAGTAGCGCAGAAAGGTGATTCCCATATGCTGTTTAAAAAAACGGCAGAAGTATTCCCGGCTGAAGCCAACACGGGCAGAAACATCATCCAGAGAAAGTTTTTCCGTGTAATGTTCATTGACGTAAGTGATGATTTCCCGGATCGTATCATTAGAAGGATCGGGAGCAGCAGTCATTTCCGGGAGGGAGTATACAGAAAAATATCGAATCAAATCAGCAAGCATCAGTAAAGCTGTGCCGTCGGAACGCATAGCACTGGTGCTTTCGTTTGTTACATTTGTACGGGTCATACTGTGGGCCAGCTGGCACAGATGGATGTATTGTGTGGATTTGGGGTTATCAAGTGGTATAGGACGGCATCGGATCCGATACAATTCAAAATCCGGACAATAAATCGAAAGCTGTTTTTTATCGACATGGATACACAAAAACATATATAAATTCGAATCAGAATGAATGGAATGTACCTCTTTCGAGTCAAAGACAATCAGTTGATTATGGGAAAGCGATAGGGTTTCATGTTCGATGTGGATGGTAACAGTTCCATTGAGACAAAATAAAATTTCCATTGCTTCATGCCAGTGGGCAGGAATATGGGGATTTTCCAGAGCTGCCATGGAGACCTGGATTCCAAGATTGCCAAGTGGATGAAGCGCTTCGTGATATACTTTTGCCATAAAAACTCCTTTTATCGTTTGAAAGAAATGTCAATATCGTTGTAAAATAAGTCAATTATAACACTGGTTTGAACGTTGAAACAAGGATAAAATACAAGATGTAAGAAGAAAACAACAAAGTGAGAATAGATAATAAAAGGAGAAGGAAGCATGAATACAGCAGCTATTTCAAATAAGCAGTCCGCAACAATGAATTCTATAAATGTAAATAAAAAAGTAAACTGGATGGAGCGTTTCAGAGCGTACCTGTTAGATAACGCAGAGTATTTTGCAGCAAGTTCTGCTATGATGACAGGAAATGCTTCAGCAGCAGTGCAGATCATGAAAACAGCAAGACACTAAAGCGGAGAGAAAAGAAACTGTGTTTCACAGAATGAAAGAAAATAGAAAAGCCGATGTTGGAGACGGAAGATCTGAGGAGAGAACATACAGAAAGAAGCCGCATCCATCATTAGGCTTTTTTGAATTTCAGCAGAAACATGAAAAAATCATAGCTGAATTATTTTTATCGTGGTAAACTAAATACGAAACAAAAAAACAGAGATCGGCAAGAGGGCTGATCGGCATTTTTATGGAACTATCAGAAAAGAGGGTATACACATGATAAACGTGAAAGAATACAGCGGACACATTCGAAACTGGTCAGCACTTTGTGAGAGACTTGGAGTTGATCATTCTTTATCAAGAGAGGAAAGAGAAGAGCAGATCCTGATCAAAGCCTATGAGACATGGGGAAGCGAAATGGCGGATCACATGCATGGTATGTTTGCTTTTGCATTGTGGGATGATGAAAAGGAAGAGCTGTTCTGTCTGAGGGATCAGTTTGGTACAAAGCCGTTTTATTATTATGAAACTGCAGATGGCAGGTTATTATATGGGACAACCATCCATCATATCATGGAACAACCGGGATTCGTAAAAGAGTTAAATGAAGAGATGCTGCAGTTATACTTAAGTCTGACATATGTTGCCGGCGAGATGACATTTTTTAAAGGTGTGAAAAAGTTGCTTCCGGGACGCTATCTGATCTGGAAAGATGGAAAACTTACGATCACCCGTTACTGGAAACCGGAATTTCATCCGGACGAGAGCAGAACACTGGAGGAATGGGCGGATGAAATCCATACAACTCTGGCAGAGATCATGCCAGAGGTGAAAGAAGAGAGTGAATATGCAGAATCATTTTTATCCGGAGGCGTGGATTCTTCCTACGTACTGGCAATGTCTGATGTGCAGAAGACAGATTCTTGCGGATATGAAGAGGAGCGTTTTGACGAATCCGGACTTGCAAGACAGACAGCAGAGATTTTCGGAAGAGAGAGCCAGAGGTGTGTGATCACACCAGAAGAGTATTTCGGCATTGTTCCGTATGTTATGTACAATATGGAGCAGCCGTTGGGAGATGCATCTGCCATTGCCTTTGCGCTTGGGTGTAGGGAAACTGCAAAGCACACAAAAATCTGTTATTCCGGAGAGGGAGCGGATGAATTTTTCGGCGGTTACAACATGTATCGCAATGCAGAGCGCTATGGAGAAAATCTGAAGAATTTCTATGTTGGCAATACCAATATTATGAAAGAGGATGAAAAACAGAAAATCCTGAAGCATTATGATCCGGATGTATTGCCGATCGAACTGGTAAGAAGTATTTATGAGGAAACAGAAGGATTGGATCCGTTGAGCAAGATGTCCAATGTGGATATTCAGATCTGGCTGGAAGGAGATATTTATCTGAATGTCGATAAGATGAGTCGGGCAGCAGGTCTGGAAGTGCGCATGCCTTTGACTGATACCCGGATCTTCAGTATTGCCTCCAGAATGCCGTCCTGCTACAAAGTCAACGAAGAGCAGAATAAGGTGGCATTCCGTACAGCGGCAGCAAAAGTACTTCCGGAAGAAATTGCATTCCGCAAAAAACTGGGATTCATTGTGCCGATCCGGATCTGGATGGCAGATGAGCGTTACAATCAGGATGTGCGCGATAAGTTCCACAGCGATATAGCAGCAAAATTCTTCAACCTGGATGAGATCAATGCCATTTTTGAGGATTATATTGGCGGTAATTCAGATAACTGGAGAAAAGTGTGGACAATCTATACATTCCTTGTATGGTATGAGGAATACTTTGTGAAGAGATAAATAGATAAAAAACCATGAGTATGTGAAGTTTTATTTCACATACTCATGGTTCTTTTTATTAAGCCTGTTTCATCTCCGCATAAAGTTCCAGGCCATACTGATCCAACAGATCGATCGTATGCTGCATATCTTCCTGTGTTGCTTCTGGATGGATTGCACAGATCCGGAGTACAGTCTTTCCGTTGAGTACGGTAGTGAAAATAGCTGCATAACCACTGGCAAGGATTTTCTGCGATATTTTTTCATTCAAAATATCCTGTTCTTCCTTTGTCAGATCTTTTGGGGCATAGCGGAAGTTGATCATTGCCATCTGTGCAGGGGAGACGATCTCCCAGTCTTTTTTTGAATTCAGAGCTTCTTCGGCCCAGACTGCCAGCTGGAATCCATGCTCAATGGCAGATCCGATCAGATCACTTCCGAGCACCTGCAGAGTCAGCCATAGTTTTAAGCCGCGGGCAGGGCGGGTCAGTTCCATTCCGATATCCCATGTATTGACATTGTCGATGTCATTTTCCAGATCTTTTAAATACTCTGGATTTACATGGAAGCTGTGGAACAGGTTACGGATATCTTTTACAAGAACCATAGCACATCCGTACGTCTGGAAGAGCCATTTGTGCGCATCCCAGCTGATACTGTCGGCAAGTTCGGTTCCATTTAACAAAGACTTGTATTTCGGGCTTAACAGTACAGAAGCACCGTAGGCACCGTCAATGTGAAACCACATATCATGTTTTTTACAAAGTGCGGAAATCTCTGTAAGTGGATCTATACTTCCGGTGTTCGTGGTTCCCGCGGTACCAATGACAACAAACGGGATATAGCCGGATTTTTTGTCTGCTTCAATGACTTCTTCCAGTTTTGCCGTATCCATCTGGAAATGGGAGTTTGTAGGAATTCTGCGAATCCGGCTGTCCGTGATTCCGATGATACGCAGTCCTTTTGCGACGGAGCTGTGTGTCTGATCCGAAATATAAGCTGTTCCCAGATGGAGATTGATATCTGTCAGCTTATTGTCCCGGGCGGCAGTCAGAGCGGTGATGTTTGCCATAGACCCTCCGCTTACAAAGACACCTCCCGGATTCCCGGTAAATCCGACCTGTTTTGCCAGCCATTTTAACACTTCCTGTTCAATACAGTTGACCATGGGGGCAAGTTTGCTTCCGCCGGCATGAATGTTGTAAGCAGATGTCATGATATCTCCCAGCCAGGAAACCGAAGAAGCCGGTCCCGGAACGAAACTGAAGAAACGTGGATGGTTTGCATCTCCGCGGTATCGGTATACTTCGTTCATCATTTCAGAAACAACTTCGTTTACCGGGCGTCCTTTTTCCGGGATTTTGATCTGTTTGATCTTGTCCTCCTGATGTTCCTTTGCTTCAACAACAACAGGCTGATCGTGGATCTCGTGTTTTTCCGCACAAAAATCATGCACAAACGATTTGATGGCCTCTTCCAACTGGGTACTGTTTAAAATATATTCGGTTCCGATCATAAAGGTATTCCTCTTTTTCTTAATTACTTGACTCATTTCGTTTGATAGTCTACACTAAATTTACATATATGTAAAATTCATAGATTTCATATAATATATTAAAAATATTAATTAGGAGAGACGGATGGAAATCAGAAATATTTTGACGTTTCTAAAAGTGGCAGGCACCCAGAATTTTTCCAAAGCAGCAGAGCAGCTGGGGTACTCCCAGTCCGCAGTGACCATTCAGATACAGCAGTTGGAAAAAGAGCTGGGAACACAGCTGTTTGAGCGGATTGGAAAGCGTGTATATCTGACGGAAAAAGGGAAGGAGTTTATTGGCTATGCAAGTGAGATCATGCGGGTGACAAATGAAGCATTGACATTTGCCGGGGAAGAGCATACGACAAGAGGAACATTGAAGATCGGCGGCGTGGAATCTACCTGTACGGCACTGCTTCCGGAACTTTTGCTTCAATATCACAGACTGTATCCGGAAGTTGAAGTGATCATTAAGTCCGGAGCTACAGAAAATTTGATGGATCTGGCGAAAAGTGATGAGATTGATCTGATCTTCACGCTGGATAAGAAAATTTGCAGTTCACAGTGGATGTGTGCGGCAGAAAGAGTAGAAGATACGATTTTTGTGACATCAGACAGGGTATTTGCACAAAAAAGTAATATTCATCTGATACAGCATCTTGCAAAAGCGGCATTTCTTCTCACGGAAACAGGAGCCGCCTATCGATATGAACTGGAGCAGATGCTGGCAGAAAAAGAGATTGAGATTGTACCGGTTTTGGAGATCGGCAATACAGAAACGATTATCAATCTGCTAAAGCGGGGGATGGGGATATCATTTTTGCCGGAATTTACTGTGAAAGAAGAAATAGAAAAAGGTGTCCTTTTCGAGATACGGACGGATTTGCCGGGAGTGAAGATGTACCATCAGCTTTTGTATCACAAGAACAAATGGATGACACCACAGATGAAAGCGTTTCTGGATCTTGTGCTTGCACAGCCCGGATTTCGTGAAAAAGCGGGCTGTGCAGGCACATAAAATTATTTTCCGGTTACATATTCATGCATGGATTTTGTGAGATAGTGGTTGACCGGCATTTTTTCCGTTGTAATATATCCGGCAGGAGCATCGATCAACATTGGAATGCGGTTGACCAGTGTGGCGCAGGTTAATTCCACTGTTGCCGGGCGATTTACGATCACCGTTGTATCCGGTTCACCGTGGAAGCTCCATTCATTTTTATCAAAATCCTCAGGACCATAGACATAACCGAGACATTGTGTTTCCAGTGTGATTCCTTCTTCTGTTTCTGTTGTAACGATGGCGGACATTCCGGTAGCATCCCCTGCTTTTACCGTCATATTCAGCGTACTGGAGTACAAATCTCCGTCGTGCGTGATCGGTACACATTTTTGTGTCTGTGAAGTAATGTGAAGACCGAGCTGGCTGCAGAGCCATCCGTTCTGATTCCACATATAAGATGGAACGACGATGCCCTCATCAATTGCCTGCAAGGTCTGGTGATAATCCAGATTATTATATGCTCCGATCTGGCGTTCGAAATCTTCGATATTTAATCCGGCACCATGGCCCTCTGCAAGAGCAATTCCATAGTCTTCCACATTATAGCTGCTGCTTCCGCAGATTTTTGTAATGCGATGCATAGATCCTGCCAGAGTTGTGATCAGAGAACCCCAGTACATATCCGGGTATCCGCTTCCGCACAATGTACAGTTGTTGGCTTTGGCAAGTGCATCCAGTTCTTCTGTAATTTCTTTTGAAGAGTTCCACGGATAGAGTGCCTCTTCGCAGGTAGAAATCGCGTTGATTCCGTTTTGTGCACATACAGAAAATGCTTCTTTTAATTCGGCCATAGTGGAGCGGGTTGCGATAATGCATACATCTGGTTTTTCTTTGCTTAAAATTTCAGAAGCATCTTTAGCATCACTGATCGTTATGCCAAGTTTTTCCATTCCAAGATGAGTGCCGATATCCGTACCGATCATTGCAGGATTCATGTCAAAGGCAGCCACCAGTTCTCCGCCTTTTTCTAAAACATATCGCATCAGATAGTGACTCATTTTTCCGCATCCGTATTGTGCGATTCTTATTTTTCTGTCCATAAAATCATATCCTTTCTTTGAAACATTATGTTCCATAGTATAGCCAGGAACTCTTTATCTTATGTTGATTGTAAGTCCTGTTGCCGGAATAAAGTCAATGTAAAATTGTAGTCTGCTGACAGGCAGAAAAAGGCTATTTCAGATGAGAAAACTGTACAAAATGATTGAAAATAGAAGTGGAATCGGCTAAAGTAACATTATACTAAGAATAAGGTTTGGGAGGACACAGAATGCAGATTAAAAATGCAGTTTCCATGATTCCCTATGGTCTGTTATCAGGAATTGTCGATGGACAGGAAGTGCGCATCACACAGCTGGGAGAAAACGGATTTGTATTTCGGATGGCAAATCAGGCTGAGAAAATCCATGAAATCTGGCTGCAGTTTTTTTCGCAAAATGGAGGGTGCTATAAGAAGCTTCTGATTCCTGCAGACCGGATGAAAAAAATGGAGGAGAGCCGATTTTTTACAGAATATACGGTATTGACAGAAGACAAAGACTATCAAAAATATGTGCGTCAATTACTTGCTGATTATTGGAAGTATATTTCTTTGAAAATGACAGGGGAAGACGGGGAAGTCGCGGCAGCATACACGGATTACCCTGTTCATCTGGATGAAGACTATGCAGAATCTCTGGAAGAGCAGAAAGAGGAGTGGTTTCAGGAGGCAGCAGAGAAAGCAAAAGGGCAGAAGCTGTGTGAAAATGTAGAGCTGGCTCTGGAGTTGGATACTCCGCAGTTATATGAAGCGTGGCTAAGGGAACCGATGGAAACATTTGCAGAAAAATACTGGAAAAAATGGGGCTTGCAGGAACATCCGATTGCGAAGAAACCGGTGGAACGTGTTTATATAGGCAATACGTTTTGTCCTCATTTATTTCCAGAGAATGACATATTACATGCCATGTTGGAAAAGGCAAAAATTGAAGGAATTTCAGTGACACTGACATTTTCGTGGATCAAAGAGAGTCAGATAGATTCAATCAGAGAATTGCTGAAATTTCTGGAACAGAGAAAAGAATATATGCCGAATGAGATTGCAGTAAATGACTGGGGCACCGCACATCTGATCCGTAAATGGAAACAGGAAACACAAAACTGTGTGAAACTGAATCTGGGTATTCTTTTGAACCGGTACAAAAAGGACAATCGGTCCCGTTATCTGAAAGAGGAAACAAAGTGCTTTCAGGAGACCAATTTAAACAGTGAATTTTATCAGCAATATTTAAAAGAGAACCAGATTGAGCGGTATGAACTGGAAGCCTGCGGACATGAAATCGTGATTCCAAAAGGAAAACATAGCCTGCATCTACCGTTTTTTCAGACCAATACAGCACAGTTTTGTACACTGTATGCGAAGTGCGCATGCGGAGACCGTGGCAGACAGAAATCTGTAGAACAGTGCCCCGGATACTGCAGGGGATTGGTATTTTTATATCCCAGGCATCTGGAGATGTTTGGAAAGTATAACACACTGTTTGGATATGACAGAACGAGTCTGGAAGAGATGGAGTATCTGAATCAATCTGTCAGACAAGGCATTGACCGGATTGTGGTAAACCTATTGTGAGAAGTGAGGCGTGAAGATGAAGATTACAGCAGGGCTTGGAAGTGTGGATGATTATCCAATGTATGTGGAGGCAGGGGCAGATGAATGTTTCTGCGGGTATGTTCCATTTGCGTGGGCAGAAAAATATGGAGTGCTAAATCCATTAAACAGACGAGAAGTGCGCGCTTATAATGTGCAGATCGGTTCTTATGAAGAGTTGAAGATTCTTGGAAATATGAGGAAATACTATCAGGTGCCGGTAGCCATCACGTTCAACTCATTATCTTATACACCCGAGCAGTATCCTGTTGTGGGGGAGATCATTGGACAATGCCATCAGGCAGGATTTGATACGATCATAGTGGCAGATCCGGCGCTGCTTTTGTATATCCGCAGTCAGAAGATCCCCTGTCGGATCCATTTGAGCGGAGAATTTGGAGAGATCAACAGCCAGATGGCAGATTTTCTGGAAGAAATGGAAATCTGCAGGGTGATCTTTCACCGCAAAAATACAGTAGAAGATATGAAATCCTGTATTTCCAATCTAAAAAAGAATATCGAGTACGAGGCGTTTGTCCTAAATGAACTGTGCCATTTCAGTGGAGGATTCTGCAATTCGCTGCACTGTGATGAACTGGGGCATCTCTGTCGGGTTCCATATCGCGTGGGGAAGTTGAACAAAAAGTGTAAGGGCGTTCTGGAACTGTCAAATCAAAAAGCAGATGAAGTGGAAAACGAGGATTTGGATGTGGAAAACTATCGTACAGGAGCAGGTGGATGTGGATTGTGTGCGCTGTACGACCTACAAAAAGCGGGAATTACATATTTGAAGATTGTGGGCAGAGGAAATTATACAGAATTCATGCAGCAGGATATCATCCGGTTGAAAAAAGCGCTTATGATTTTGGAAACAGCGGAAACGAAAAGAGAATTCCGGGATCGTATGAAACAGGAATTGTTCCCAGATGGGTGCAGTCAAAACTGCTACTATTGACAACAGTTTTGACTGGTATTCCAGAATCGTTTGATCTCATCAGGAGTTAAAGTCTCGATGAATCGCTTTTTAATGGTGATCAGTTCTTCCAGATCGTAGAGAATTCGATAGAGAACTGCACGGTTTTCAAACTCGGTTCTTGTCACTGGAAGCGGTTCTTTTTGCATGGAAGTCTGCATTTCGGTCAGTTTCTGCATCAGTTCCTGTGTATTATTGGATTCATGAAATTTTATACTGACATCTTCGATAAAATGAGAGATGGCATGCGCCTGAATCGGAACATCATGTAAAAGTCGGATATTCTGACAGAGTTTTTCAACTACCAGCTTCTGGTTTTTTCGCATTTCTACATATTTCACAAAATACTGTTCATCTGACAGTAATGTATTTCCCTGATTTTCGTGCGCCTCTTTTTCCAGTTTCTTTAAAATCAAATCCAGATCGGACAGATCAAAAAAGGTGCAGGCAAGTTGTTTGTCCATCACAATATCACGGGCGATCCGGTGGAATGTATTCCGGAATATCTGTTCCAGCTCGGATTGTGCCCGTCGGATTTTTGCTGAATTTCCGGGCATGTAGAGATTCATCAGAATCCCACAGGAAGTTCCGGTCAGAAGCAAAAGCAGTTCGTTGACCAGGAGTGCGGGATGCACGGACTGGGCAGCATACAGGTGCAGTACCAAAACGGTGTTGGAAACCAGTGTATTTTGCAGAGAAAATAATTCACAGATACCGGCAAACAAAATCAGATAGACAAAAATGGATGGAATCTGGTATCCCATCAGATAAAATACAATTATAGCTACAGCCATGGACGGAAAGAAAGAAAAAATACGTCTGGCGACAAGAGAAAAGGTTTCCCTTCTTGTATTCTGCAGGCTTAAGATGGCAATAATACCGGCAGAAGTTGGTGTCTGCAGTTGGAATAGTACTGCAAGAAGACATCCGATGGACGCGGCTGCAGCAATTTTAAAAATATGCAGAAAATCAATTTGTTTTATATTCATATCGGTTCTCCCCAAGATCATAGTAAGGATATTCATTCTAGCATATACAGTTGCAAGAGTAAATAACCAGAACAAATGTTAACTTACAACAATGAAAGGTTGACAATGGAACATCTCTTTCGTATACTGGAACAAGAGTGTAAAGAAGGAGAACAAAACACATGGAGACAAAAGCAAAATTTCTCACAACGAAACAAATGACGCTGATCGCATTGATGACAGCGCTGACCTGCATTCTGGGGCCGTTAAGTATTCCACTGCCGTTTAGTCCAGTGCCGATCTCATTTACAAATCTGGTGTTGTATTTCTCGGTTTTTGTACTGGGGACAAAATTCAGCACCATCAGTTATATCGTATACCTGTTGATCGGTCTGGTCGGACTTCCGGTATTTTCCGGTTTCAGCGGCGGTCCGGCAAAAGTGGCAGGGCCTACGGGCGGATATCTGGTCGGATTTGTGTTTTTGACAGTGATTGCCGGATTTTTTGTGGAGCATTTTAAAGGAAAACTGTCATTTGCCGTTCTTGGAATGGTACTTGGAACAAGCGTATGTTATCTTTTCGGTACAATCTGGCTTTCTATGCAGTTGAATATCGGATTTGTGGCAGGACTTGGTGTCGGAGTATTTCCGTATATTCCGGGAGATCTGGTAAAAATTGCAATTGCTTGCATTATAGGACCGAAAATCAGACGTGCTGTCGTAAGATAAATGGATAGAATCCGCACTTTCGGACAGAATAAACAAGACATGATTTGTAATGGAAAGTGGGGAAATGATATGGAAGAACAGACAGGAAAGCTTTTAAAAGAATGCAGCAGTGGCTGCAAGATGGCGATCAACAGCCTGAATCAGGTGCGGGATTTTGTGAAGGATGAAAAGCTTCATCAGCTGCTGGATGAATACGACAAGAAACATAAAGCACTGGAGGAAGATATCAGCAGACTGCTGGAAAAACATGGAGAACAAGAAAAGGATCCGCATCCTGCCGCAGCTGCATTTTCCAGGATTACAACGGATGTGAAGCTGATGCTCCACGATGACAGCTCTCAGATTGCGAAGCTTCTGATGGATGGCTGTAATATGGGAATCCAGTCCATCGGAAAATTTCTCAATGAGTATGAAGAGGCGTCTTCTGAGAGCCGTTCGCTTGCAAAGAAGCTGCTCCATATGGACGAACAGCTGATGAAAGAATTGAAACCATTCTTATAAAAACAGGATAAACAGTTAAAAAACTGACAGCAAAAGTTAACTCTCCATCCATTGGAGAGTTTTCTTTTCTTTGATACAATAAAAGCAGCAAAAGATCAGAGAAAAGAGAGGTGCAGATGGATGGAATTGAAAATTGGAAAACGAATTCAAGATCTTAGAAAACAAAAAGGACTGACGCAGGAACAGGTGGCAGCAGCACTCAATATTTCAGCGGCAGCAG
>Snoopy_p1__coassemble_128_pt1 | contig 142272 bp, 132 predicted proteins | sample Snoopy_p1__metabat2_high_PE_024 | metagenome-assembled genome bin Snoopy_p1
GCACACTGACACACTATGATTCCGTAGAAGCATATCTAAAAAGGAAAGAAAAATTTCACACCATAGAGCCAGAAGACGAATGTCCATTTGCAGAGCAGGAAACACTGGATTTTGAGGGATAGACACGGAACGGGGGATACCTCGTTCTTATTCACTGAAATATCATAAATGAAAGAGGAAAATTATGGAAAAAGCATTATTGAATGTAAAGGAAGTAAGTGAATATTTAGGAATTGGAGAAACGAAGACAAGAGAACTGCTAAGAAATCCGACTAATGGTTTTACAATTCGGATTGGCAATCGTTTATATGCGCATAAAGGAAAGCTAGATATTTGGTTAAAGAATCAGATTTTGTAATAACAATAATGGTCAGAAGATGGAAAAAAGCATTGTTTTCCAGCCTGATTGTTTATTTGAAAAATTCCAATATATGTGGTAGAATTGAAAAGAATTTAATAGTTCTTTTCCCGATTTAGCTAGGAAAGGAGGCAGTGATGGGAAAATCACTTAACGGGAAAGAATTAGGGACTGGTATATCTCAAAGAAACGATGGATTATATCAAGCCCGTTTTATCAATCGTTTTGGCAAAAGGCAGACAATTTATGCAAAAACCTTAAGTGAGGTAAGGCATAAATTGAGAACCGAACAGTGCAATGATGAAAAGGCGGTCAATGTTGTTGATAGAAGTATGACATTGGATAAGTGGTTCGATATTTGGCTGGATACTTGCAAGAAAAATTGCAGAAATTCCACAAAAGGTTCTTATGTTACCCATTATAAACGTATTCAAGAAGAATTGGGGTGGCGGAAATTAACATCATTGAACCTGATTGTTATGCAAGAAGCATTTAACAAATTAAAAACGGATAATGCAAGAAAAAATTCTAAAAAGATACTGGTAGATATGTTAAACAAGGCAGTTGATACAGATTTGCTGGTAAAGAATGTTGCAAAACAGATAAATACTGTGATTTCTAAAGAGGAGAAAAAAGAAAGACGTGTTCTGACATTAAAGGAAACAGATCTTTTTTTGAAACAGGCGAAGGGAACATTCTATGAAAATCTGTTTATTTTAGCATTGGAAACAGGATTGCGAGTGGGAGAACTATCTGCTTTACAATGGGAAGATATAGACCTTAAGAATAAGGTTATCCATGTAAGGCATACATTGTGTTATTTTAGTAGAAATGGAAAGTATGTATTTGAAATGCACGATACCAAAACAAATAATGGAAAAAGGGCTATTCCATTGACTGTAAAGGCAATCAATAGTTTGGAATGTCAAAAATTGCAAAAACAGAAAATTATTTTAAAAGGTAAAACGGCAAAGGAAGAATTTCAAAATCTTGTTTTTGTCACAAAGAATAATCAGCCGACACAACAGTTTTTAATCAATCAATGTATGCAGTTGGTTATTCAGAACATTAACAAAGCAGGTATAGATTTTGCCCCCTTTACATTACATACACTTCGGCATACTTTTGCTACAAGAGCAATCGAATGTGGAATGAATCCAAAAACATTGCAGAAACTTTTGGGGCATGGCACATTACAAATGACAATGGATTTGTATTGTCATGTAACGGAAGATACGCTGTTCTTAGAAATGGAAAAATTCGAGAAAAGGTGTAGTTAAGTATGAAATGGTGTAAAAATGGTGTAGTAGGGGATAAAAATAGAAAATAAGGGCGAGAAAAGCCCATAAATACGGAGGTTTTAGAAGATATGGAAGCGTACAAGCAAGAATTTATTGAATTTATGGTAGACAGCGATGTGCTGAAATTTGGAGAGTTTACATTAAAAAGCGGAAGAAAATCCCCATTTTTTATGAATGCAGGGGGCTATGTAACAGGTTCTCAGTTAAAGAAATTGGGAGAATATTATGCAAAAGCGATCCATGACAAATATGGAGATGATTTTGATGTTTTATTCGGACCTGCTTATAAAGGAATCCCACTTGGAGTTGTGACTGCGATCGCATACAGTGAATTATATGGAAAAGAAGTGCGTTACTGTTCGGACAGAAAAGAAGAGAAAGACCACGGTGCAGATAAAGGGAGCTTCCTGGGAAGCAAATTAAAAGACGGTGACCGTGTGGTGATGATCGAAGATGTGACGACTTCCGGAAAATCCATGGAAGAGACTGTTCCGAAAGTAAAAGGTGCAGCGGATGTGGAGATTGTGGGACTGATGGTATCATTAAACCGTATGGAAGTCGGAAAAGGCGGAGAAAAGTGTGCGCTGGATGAAGTCAAAGATCTGTACGGATTCGATACAGCAGCGATCGTGACAATGGAAGAAGTTGTAGAACATCTTTATAACAGACCATATCAGGGAAAAGTGATCATTGATGATACATTAAAAGCGGCAATCGATGCATATTATGAAATGTATGGTGCAAAGTAAGCAGGGAGTGAGAAGAGATGGAAAAGGCATATAAAACAATGCAGCAGACCGGAGCAGGCAATATTGCGCTGGGAATTGTCATGATCGTTTCCGGTGTGACAGCCGGGATCCTGGCGATCATTAGCGGTGCACGTCTGCTGAAAAACAAAAGCGGGATTACATTTTAACTGTAAAAAGAGGGAGCGTTTTGAATCAGAGACAGATTAAAAGAACCCGCCTGGCGGGAAAGATATTATTTGTACTCTATCTTTTTTTCTTATTATATTTTTTGATTTTTTCAGATTGGTATGGGCGTACCAGTATCGGAGAAGAATACCGATATAATCTGATACTGTTTAAAGAAATCAGACGCTTTGTGGAATACCGGGAAACGCTGGGGCTTTTCGCGGTATTCACTAATTTATTTGGAAATATTCTGATCTTTTTGCCATACGGATTTTTTATATCTGTTGCCAGCAACTGCAGAGGATTTTTTATGACGCTGTTTTATAGTTTTGGGCTGAGTCTGGGTGTGGAGATCTTTCAATTTCTGACCCGTGTGGGCAGTTTTGATGTGGATGATCTGCTGCTCAATACCATTGGCGGGATTTTGGGATATTTTCTGTTTTTGATTTGTAATGCGATAAGGAGAAGCTACTGTGAAAAAAGAAGATAAAGAAAAGAAAGAAAAAGAGAAAAAGGAAAAAGTGCTGCAGTCCAGAGAGGGGAAAAATTCCTGCATGTATGCAGTTGTTTCCGTACTTGTTGCAGGTCTTTTGATTTTTAGCAGCTATACCATGCGCGGAGAGACTGCAGATGTGGTAGGCGCACTGGGGATGATCAATATCCTGTTTGCAGTGCTTGGCATCAAAGGTGGGATCGACGGGATCAAAGAGACGGACAGAAGACACTCTGCGGCATGGATCGGGCTTGTTGTCAGTATCCTGGTTTTAGTTGTGATGGTTCTGATTTTTTTAGGAGGTCTTTCATAAATGGAATGGAGGCAGTTACAGCAGGCCAGAAATGAGCGGTGTGCACAAAGACATGAACTTTCCATAGAAAGGCTGCAGGCCATCGGAGATGAAGAGACGGTACAGGAATCATATCGGCTGTATTTTGCAAAGTGTGCGGATCATCTGCTGAAGCTGGAGGAGATCCGCAGAAAAATAGCGATCCACGGGATCGAAGGACTTCCGGAAGAAGAACTTCAGCAGTGGAATCAGGAGTTGTACGTAGAGGTTCTGGGGGAAAATTATCATACGAGTTTTGCAAATCCGGCGTATGCACAGGAGAAACTTTCAGAGCGTTACGGGCAGCTCCTGAGTTTTTTATATGTGGAGCTGCGCAGTGGGATTCCATATGCTTATGAAAACAGACAGGAATATCTGACCATTTTAAATGAATTGTTTCTGGAGATCTATCAGTGTTTTGAGGTGGAAGAAGCGCCGGAAGTTAAAACCATCCGGGAGATCCTTTACTGGTATGCCAGTGATTATTGCGATGTGTTTCTTGCGGACAGAGTAAAAGAATCTTTCAATCCGGAGTACTCACGGTTTGTGGAAGAAATCATCAAAAAAAGCAGACAGGGGAGCGCGTTCTATCTGTATGCATATGGAATATATATCGGAGAACAGGAGCTGGATCTCTGGAAGAAGATCCGAAGTCTTACCGAAAAAGAGCGGGAAGATCTGATAGCAGCTTATGTTCGCAAAATCCGGCAGAAAGTCAGTAGATCCGGTAACTTTCGTATCCTGCTGTGTTATCAGCTGGGAATGGAACGTATTGTTCTTGGAATATCTGATGCGCTGAAAGAACAGGGAATCCAGCCGATCATGTGCAGAAAGGCACAAGGAGTGATTACCAAAGATGGTCCTTACGCAAATGGATACGATGGAAGTGGGATCAACAGTCAGTATGAAGCAGATCACAGATGTGACCAGGCTTTGTTTCTGGATAAAAAGTATATAGAACGCAAGCTGGATGTGTTAAGACATGCAAAGGATGGCGAAAAGAGACAGGTTATGCAGAGCACAGACATGATCCGGATCGGTCCGTTTTCAGAAGAACAGGAGAGCATTTCTCTGAATCCGTGTGCCCTTACTTATACAGAAGAACAGCTGAAATGGATCCGGATGTTTGAGGAAAAATCAGGTGAGCTTATGAATGAACCTGGTTCAGCTATAACCATACCTTATGAAGAGTTAGAAGAAATAAGTGTATTAACAAAAGAAGGAAAAGAGATTATACTATTGAAGGACGGAAGATTCGTGACCGCAGGCAAAATGATGCCGGGCGGATCTTCGAAAAAAGGTATGGCAACATACAAAAGTTGAGAAAGGTGGACAAGATATGCCAAAAGTAGGAATTGTAATGGGCAGCGATTCAGACCTGAAGGTTATGAGCAAAGCCGCTGATATGCTGGAAAAACTGGGAATTGATTATGAGATGACGATCATTTCTGCACACCGTATGCCGGATGTGTTTTTTGACTGGGCAAAGGCAGCAGAAGGAAAAGGAATCAAAGTGATCATCGCAGGAGCCGGAATGGCAGCGCATCTTCCGGGAATGTGTGCAGCACTTTTCCCGATGCCGGTAATCGGAGTTCCGATGTCAGGAAAGAATCTGGATGGAATGGATGCACTCTACTCAATTGTACAGATGCCGCCCGGAATCCCGGTTGCGACAGTTGCCATTGACGGTGGAATGAATGCAGCCATCTTGGCAGCAAAAATTCTTGCGACATCTGATGAAGAAGTTTTGAAAACACTCAAAGCATATTCCGAAGAGATGAAAGAGACCGTGCAGGCAAAGGCTGCAAAATTGGACGAGATCGGATATCAGGCATATCTGGAGAAATAAAGTAAGCATACAGACGATGTAAGAAATGGAGAATAGTTATGGATTATAAGAACGCAGGTGTGGATATTGAGGCTGGTTACAAATCAGTAGAACTGATGAAAGAGCACGTAAAGAAGACAATGCGTCCGGAGGTACTTGGCGGACTCGGCGGATTTTCCGGTGCATTTTCTCTTGCTAAGATCAAAGAGATGGAAGAGCCAGTACTTTTGTCTGGAACAGACGGATGCGGTACCAAAGTTAAGCTGGCAATGATCATGGACAAGCATGATACGATTGGAATCGATGCAGTTGCAATGTGTGTCAATGATATTGCGTGTGCGGGAGGAGAACCATTATTTTTCCTGGATTACATCGCATGTGGAAAGAACTATCCGGAGAAAATTGCATCGATCGTAAGCGGTGTGGCAGAAGGATGTCTTCAGTCAGAAGCGGCGCTCATCGGCGGTGAGACAGCAGAGCATCCGGGACTGATGCCGGAGGAAGACTACGATCTGGCAGGATTTGCCGTTGGAGTCTGTGACAAAAAAGAGATGATCACAGGAGAGGACTTAAAAGCAGGAGATGTGTTGATCGGTATGGCATCTTCGGGTGTACACAGCAACGGTTTTTCCCTGGTACGCAAAGTGTTTGAGATGACAAAAGAAAATCTGGAGACTTATCATGAAAGCCTTGGCTGTACATTGGGCGAGGCTCTGTTAGCTCCGACCAGAATTTACGTGAAAGCGCTCAAGAGCATCAAAGAAGCAGGAGTGACAGTCAAAGCATGCAGCCATATCACAGGTGGCGGATTCTATGAGAATATTCCGCGTATGCTCAAAGAAGGAACCCATGCAGTGATTGAAAAAGACAGCTATCCGGTTCTTCCGATTTTTGAGATGCTGGCAAAAGAAGGGGATATTGAAGAGCAGATGATGTACAATACCTTCAACATGGGACTTGGTATGGTTCTGGCAGTGGATGCAGCGGATGTGGAAAAGACAATGAAGGCGATTACGGCAACCGGAGATACTCCGTATGTGGTAGGTAAGATCGAAGCAGGAGAAAAAGGAGTTACTTTATGCTAAGAGTAGTCGTGATGGTTTCCGGAGGAGGAACCAATCTGCAGGCGATCATCGATCGAGTAGAGGATGGCATGATCACCAATGCAGAACTTGTGGGCGTGATCAGCAACAATGCCAATGCATATGCCCTGGAGCGCGCCAAAAGACATAGTATTCCTGCATGTTGTATTTCTCCGAAAGAGTTCGACTCCAGAGATATTTTTAACGAAAAGCTTCTGGAGACAGTGGATGCATATGAACCGGATCTGATCGTACTGGCAGGATTTCTTGTGGTAATCCCGCCGGCAATGATCGAGAAGTACAGAAACCGCATGATCAACATCCATCCGTCTCTGATCCCATCTTTTTGCGGAAAAGGATTCTATGGATTGAAGGTACATGAGGCAGCGCTGGAACGCGGAGTGAAGGTGGTCGGTGCAACGGTTCATTTTGTGGATGAAGGGACGGATACCGGACCGATCCTGCTGCAGAAAGCGGTGGAGACCCAGCCGGAAGATACGCCGGAGATTTTGCAGCGGCGGGTGATGGAGCAGGCAGAGTGGAAGATCCTGCCTCAGGCCATTGATCTGATCGCAAACGGAAAAGTAACGGTAAAAGACGGAAAAACTGTGATCATACAGTAGAAGAGGAGACGCCATGAAAGTTTTAATCGTTGGAAGCGGCGGAAGAGAACATGCCATCGCAGCCAGTGCTGCGAAAAGCAGAAAAGTAGAAAAGATGTACTGTGCACCGGGAAATGCGGGAATCGCAGAATTCGCAGAATGTGTGCCAATCGGCGCCATGGAATTTGAAAAACTGGTGACATTTGCAAAAGAACAGGCCATCGATCTTTGTATTGTGGGAATGGATGATCCGCTGGTGGGCGGTCTGGTAGATGAGATGGAAGCAGCCGGAATCCGTACATTCGGACCGAGAAAGAATGCGGCGATTCTGGAGGGCTCCAAAGCATTTTCCAAAGATCTGATGAAGAAATACCACATTCCTACAGCAGGATATGAGAATTTCACAGATCCGGATGCGGCGGTCGCATATCTGGAGAGTGCAAAATTCCCGATCGTACTTAAGGCAGACGGACTGGCTCTCGGAAAAGGAGTGCTGATCTGTCAGAATCTGGAAGAGGCAAAAGAAGGCGTGAAGACGATCATGCTGGATAAAAAATTCGGAACAGCTGGAAATGAGATGGTCATTGAAGAATTTATGACAGGCCGGGAGGTTTCGGTACTTTCTTTTGTAGACGGAAAGACCATTAAGACGATGACTTCCGCACAGGATCACAAGCGTGCCGGCGATGGTGATACAGGACTCAATACAGGAGGAATGGGAACTTTTTCACCGAGTCCGTTCTATACAAAAGAAGTGGAAGAATTTTGTAATAAACATATTTATCAGGCAACCGTGGATGCTATGGCAGCAGAAGGAAGAGAGTTCAAAGGAGTGATCTTCTTTGGACTGATGCTGACAGAGGAAGGCCCGAAAGTACTGGAATACAATGCACGTTTTGGAGATCCGGAAGCGCAGGTGGTACTGCCCCGGATGAAAAATGATCTCATTGAAGTGGTAGAAGCATGTATTGATGGTACACTGGATCAGGTAGATCTGCAGTTTGAAGACAATGCTGCAGTTTGCGTGGTACTGGCATCCGAAGGATATCCGGTCAGCTATGAAAAAGGATATCCAATTACAGGTCTGGAAGAATTTGACAAACAGGAAGGATATTACTGTTTCCATGCGGGAACAGCATTTGCAGATGGACAGATCGTGACCAATGGAGGACGTGTGCTTGGGGTAACAGCAAAAGGGGCAGATCTCAAAGAAGCGAGAGCGAATGCTTATGCTGCTACAGAGTGGGTACAATTCAAAAATAAGTACATGCGTCATGATATCGGAAAGGCAATCGACGAAGCCTAATCAGTGAAGCAATCGATAGAAGCACGAAAGAAGGCTGCCTGGCAGATTCATTTTCAAAAGAATCTGCCAGGCTGCTTTTGTTGTGCAAAATATCTGACAAAATGGGGATTTTGAAATAGAAAATTGATAAAAATAAAAAGTATCCCGTAAAAAAGGGACTCCAGTCCTTTTTTGAATTATGAGAAATATATAAAATAGGAAATAGATAGGAAATGAAATTGGCAAAATTGAAAGGCGGAATCAAAATGGAAAAAAGACGAGTATTTCTGATTGTTCTGGACAGTTATGGAATCGGAGAAATGACAGACGCGGCAGAATTTCATGATGCAGGATGCAATACGTTAAAGACGATCACAGGTGTCAAAGAGTATGATACTCCGAATATGAAGAAGTTGGGATTGTTTAATATTGACGGGGTAGACTGGATGGAGAAAGAAGCAAAACCCATCGGAGCATATGCCCGCATGAGAGAAAAATCCAGAGGAAAAGATACTACCATCGGACACTGGGAGATTGCAGGTGTGATCTCACCAAATCCGCTTCCCACATATCCTGACGGTTTTCCAAAAGAAGTGCTGGATGCATTGGAACGTGAGACCGGAAGAAAGGTGATCTGCAACAAACCATATTCCGGTACAGATGTGATTCGTGATTACGGGCAGGAGCATGTGGAGACAGGCGCACTGATCGTGTATACATCAGCAGACAGTGTATTCCAGATCGCAGCCCATGAAGATGTGGTTCCGGTGGAAGAGCTGTATCGCGATTGTGAGATTGCAAGAAAGATCCTGACTGGAGAACATGGGGTCGGACGTGTCATTGCAAGACCATTTGTAGGCACTGCACCGAATTTTACAAGAACAGCCAACCGACATGATTTTTCACTGCTTCCGCCAAAAGATACGATGTTGGATGCACTGGAAGAGGCTGGGTACGACACATATGGAATCGGAAAGATTTATGATATTTTTGCAGGAAAAGGAATCCAGCATACACAGCGGATCCAGAATAATGTAGACGGAATGGAAAAGACCATTGAGATGCAGGAGACAGATTTTAATGGAATCTGCTTTGTGAATCTGGTAGATTTTGATATGGTGTATGGTCATCGCAACAATATTGTTGGATATGCCGAAGCAGCTACCACATTTGACCGTCAGCTGGGCACATTCATGGGACGTATGAAAGACAGTGATATTCTGATGATCACAGCAGATCACGGATGCGATCCAGGATTTCCGGGGACGGATCATACCAGAGAGCACACGCCGCTTCTCATCTATGGAAAAGAGATCTGTGAGAATGTCAATCTCGGAACCAGAGAAAGTTTTGCAGATATTGCGGCTACCATCCTTGACATTTTTGAGGTGGAAAATAATACGGACGGAACAAGTATGAAAGAATACCTGTTAAAAAAATAAAAAGTCAATCTAGGAGAAAGGGAGGAAGCGAATGTGGAATATGTAATTGAGATGAACCACATCACCAAACAGTTTGGAAATTTCAAAGCCAACGACGATATCACCCTCCAGGTAAAAAAAGGCGAGATCCACGCGCTGCTCGGTGAGAACGGAGCCGGAAAGTCGACACTGATGAGTGTTCTCTTCGGTCTGTACCAGCCGGAAGAGGGTGAGATCCGCATCAATGGAAAAAAGGTGAACATCAACAATCCCAATGATGCCAATGATCTGGGAATCGGAATGGTACACCAACACTTCAAACTGGTACACAATTTTACCGTTCTGGAAAGTATTGTTCTGGGACGTGAGACGACAAAGATGGGCGTGCTGAAAATGGATGCAGCCCGCAAAAAAGTCATGGAGCTTAGTGAGCGCTACAAATTTAAGATCGATCCGGATGCTTATATTTCCGATATCACAGTGGGAATGCAGCAGAGAGTTGAGATCTTGAAGATGCTGTACTGTGACAATGATATCCTGATCTTTGATGAGCCGACAGCAGTTCTGACGCCGCAGGAGATCAGTGAACTGATGAAAGTGATGAAACAGCTGATTGCAGAAGGAAAGTCCATCATCTTTATCACACATAAGCTCAATGAGATCAAAGAAGTTGCCAACCGCTGCAGTGTGTTAAGAAAAGGAAAATATATCGGAACGGTAGAAGTGGCAGAGACATCCAAAGAACAGATGTCTGAGATGATGGTCGGACGTAAGGTCAACTTTATCGTAGACAAACCGGAGATGACACCGGGAGAGCCGGTACTGGAAGTGAAAAATCTGACTGTAAAGTCCAAACATCATGGAAAAGCAGCGGTCAATAATGTCTCATTCCAGGTACGAAAAGGAGAAATCCTCTGTGTGGCAGGTATTGATGGAAACGGACAGTCCGAGCTGGTATATGGAATCACAGGTTTGATGCCTCTGGAACATGGTCAGGTGATCTTAAATGGAAAAGATATCACAAAAGAGAGCATCCGGCAGAAATGTCTGGATGGAGTGGCGCATATTCCGGAAGACCGTCACAAAGACGGACTGGTTTTAGATTACACACTTCAGGAGAACCTGGTCCTGCAGTCTTATTATACGAAGCGGTTCCAGAGTCATGGATTTTTAAAATTTGATGCCATCCGTCAGTATGCAAAAATGCTGATCGAGAAATTTGATATCCGATCCAGTCAGGGAGAGAAGAGTATTGCAAGAGGAATGTCCGGAGGAAACCAGCAGAAGGCGATCATTGCCAGAGAGCTGGACCGTAATCCGGAGATCGTCATTGCGGTACAGCCGGTACGTGGTCTGGATGTGGGTGCGATCGAGTATATCCATAAACAGCTGATCGAACAGAGGGATGCTGGAAAAGCAGTGCTTCTTGTTTCACTGGAACTGGATGAGGTTATGAATGTCAGTGACAGAATCATCGTCATGTACGAAGGAGAAATCGTTGCGGATCTGGATCCGAAGAAGATCACTACGGAAGAACTCGGACTTTACATGGCAGGAGCGAAAAGGAGTGTGACGAATGAAGATTAAGAATTTATTGAAAGGGGAAGGCTTTGTCAATTTCAGTTCCTCCATCCTTGCTATTATCTGCGGTCTGTTGTTTGGTCTGGTCATTCTTCTGATCAGTAATCCAAGTCAGGCGCTGGGCGGATTTATGATGATCATTCAGGGCGGATTTACGGATGGAATGCAGGGAATGGGACAGGTGCTGTATATGGCGACACCTCTGATCATGACCGGTCTTTCCGTAGGATTTGCATTTAAGACAGGTCTGTTTAATATCGGAGCATCCGGGCAGTTTACAATAGGTGCATTTGCAGCCGTATTTGTGGGAGTTAAATTCACCTTCCTTCCACCGGGGCTTCACTGTCTTGTAGCACTTCTTGCAGCTGTTTTGGCAGGAGCTCTCTGGGGCATGATTCCGGGACTTTTGAAAGCATTCTTTAATGTAAATGAAGTAATTTCTTCTATTATGATGAATTATATCGGAATGTATCTGACCAATATGCTGATCCAGAAAACAGTATACGATCAGGTAAAGAATCAGTCTATGGCAGTGGCAGATGGAGCGAACCTTCCAAAAGCGGGAATGGATCAGCTGTTTCCGGGAGCGAGTGTGAATATTGGAATCCTGATCGCCATCGGATGTGTGATCCTGATCTATATTTTACTGAATAAGACGATTTTTGGATATGAACTGAAAGCCTGCGGTATGAATCCGGATGCCAGCCGGTATGCAGGAATCAATGAAAAACGTAATATCGTACTTTCCATGGTAATCGCAGGAGCACTTTCCGGACTGGGTGGAGCTCTGTTATATCTGGCAAATTCCGGAAAATACATGCAGGTATTGGATGTGATCGCACCGGAAGGATTTTCTGGAATCTCGGTTGCGCTGCTCGGATTGTCCAATCCGATCGGAATTTTGTTTGCAGGACTTTTCATCGGATATATCACAGTAGGCGGAAACAATATGCAGCTGTTTGATTTTGCTCCGGAAGTCATTGATATGATCATTGCAGCAATTATTTATTGCGGAGCGCTTTCCTTATTGTTCAAAAATACCATTTACAAATTCCAGATGAGAAAAGCAAAAAAAGCTGAGAAAAAAGCCGCAGCTGATCAGGCAGGAAAGGAGGGACAGTCATGAACGTAGCATATTTCGTTGTACAGCAGACCATGTATTTTGCAATTCCGCTTTTGATCGTTGCAATCGGAGCCATGTATTCTGAGCGAAGCGGTGTGATCAATATCGCACTGGAAGGTATCATGGTTATGGGCGCTTTTGCCGGAATCTTCTTTATCAATATTTTCCAGGGCAGTTTAAGCGGTCAGGGATTGTTTCTTCTTGCCATGCTGGTAGCAGGGTTGACCGGAGGTCTGTTCAGTCTTCTGCATGCATTTGCTTCGATCAACATGAAAGCAGATCAGACCATCAGTGGTACTGCATTGAACCTGTTTGCACCGGCATTTGCGATTTTTACTGCACGTATGATCCAGGGAATGCAGCAGATCCAGTTTACAGATACTTTCCACATTGATAAAGTACCGGTACTGGGAGATATTCCGGTGATTGGAGATCTGTTTTTCCAGAATTGTTATATTTCTACGTATATCGGAATTCTGATTTTTGCAGTGGCAGCATTTGTGATCAAAAACACTAGATTCGGTCTCAGACTCCGTGCTTGTGGAGAACATCCGGGAGCAGCGGATTCTGTAGGAGTCAATGTATATAAGATTCGGTATGCCGGAGTGATCATTTCCGGTGTACTGGGCGGAATCGGAGGTTTGATCTTTGTAGTTCCGACTTCGACGAACTTCAATGCAAGTGTAGCAGGATACGGATTCTTGGCGATTGCAGTACTGATCTTTGGACAGTGGAGAAGCAACAAGATTTTAATGGCAGCCTTCTTCTTTGGAATCATGAAAACACTTTCCAGTGCATATTCCACGATACCATTCCTGAAATCACTGCCGATACCAAATGAGGTATATAAGATGATTCCTTACATTGCGACCTTGATCGTCCTGGCATTCTTCTCCAAGAATTCACAGGCGCCAAAAGCAGAAGGAATTCCATATGACAAGGGAAGCAGATAAGCAAAGAAAGGCAGGGATAAGACAATGAGAATGTATGACCTGATCATGAAAAAAAGAAATGGTGAATCTTTGAATCACGAGGAGATCCATTATCTGGTAGAAGAATATGTAGCCGGAAATATCCCGGATTATCAGATGTCCGCTTTTTTGATGGCAGTGTATTTTCAGGGGATGACCGAGGAAGAGACGCTGGCCATGACCCTGGCAGTGGCGCACTCCGGAGATATGGTAGATCTTTCCGGAATCGAGGGCATCAAAGTTGATAAGCATTCCACGGGAGGTGTGGGCGACAAGACGACACTGATCATTGCACCGATTGTGGCAGCGTGTGGAGCCAAAGTGGCAAAGATGTCCGGAAGAGGACTGGGCCATACCGGAGGAACCGTGGATAAACTGGAATCCATTCCGGGAATGAAGACCACCCTCACAAGGGAAGAGTTCTTTGAAGTGGTAAACAAAACAGGAGTCAGTGTCATCGGGCAGTCTGGCAATCTGGCTCCGGCAGATAAAAAACTGTATGCGCTTCGTGACGTGACAGCGACTGTAGACAGCATTCCGCTGATTGCAGTTTCAATCATGAGCAAAAAACTGGCAGCAGGAAATGATTGTATTTTGCTGGATGTCAAGACTGGAAGCGGAGCGTTTATGAAGACGCTGGAAGACTCTGTGGCACTTGCAAAAGAGATGGTGACAATTGGAGAAAATGCGGGGAAACGTACGGTGGCTTTAATCACCAATATGGACATTCCGTTGGGACACAATATCGGAAACAGTCTGGAAGTGATCGAGGCAGTAGAGACGCTCAAAGGAAATGGTCCAAAAGATTTGACAGAAGTATGTATGCATTTGGCATCGAATATGTTATACTTGGCGGGGCAAGGAACTCTGGAGGTATGCAGAGAGATGGTAAAAGAAGTGATTGAAAATGGCAGAGCACTGGAGCATCTGGCGGCCATGGTCAGAGCACAGGGTGGAGACGATGCGGTGATCTGGGATACCGATAAATTTGCAAAGGCTCCATATTCTTACGAAGTTTGCGCAGAAGAATCCGGATACATTACCTTTATGGATACCGAGAGTTGTGGAATTGCATCTGCGATGCTGGGTGCCGGAAGAGAAACGAAAGACAGTGAGATTGATTTTTCTGCGGGTATCATTATTCACAAAAAAGTGGGGGATTATGTGGAAAAAGGGGAGTCCCTTGCAACCATGTATGCGTCCAGGGAAGTACTATTTGAAGCAGCAGCGAAGCGTTATCTGGCAGCAGTGAAGCAGAAAATGGAACGCACAGAAGAAGAAAAACTTGTTTATGCGCGTGTTACCAAAGAACAGGTAGAATATTTTTAAAAAGAAAGGCGGCAGAAAAAACATGGATCAGAAAGACATTTTAAAACATGTGGATCACACACAATTGAAGGCATTTGCTACATGGGAAGACATCCAGAAATTATGTGAGGAAGCAATTGAATATCAGACAGCTTCAGTATGTATTCCTCCATGCTATATCCAGCGTGTACATGATACCTATGGAGAGAAGATCAACATTTGTACAGTCGTTGGATTTCCACTGGGATACAGTGTTACAGAAGCAAAAGTGGCGGAGACAAAGAAAGCACTCGAAGACGGGGCATCGGAAATAGATATGGTAGTGAATATTTCCGATGTAAAAAATGGAAATTATGATGCAGTACAGGCAGAAATTGCAGCACTTAAGAAGATTACAGGAGAGAACATCTTAAAAGTGATTATCGAGACCTGCTATCTGACAGAGGAAGAAAAAATTGCAATGTGCAAGGCTGTGACTGAGGCAGGAGCAGATTATATCAAGACTTCTACCGGATTTGGAACAGCCGGCGCAACACTGGAGGACATCCGTTTATTCAAAGAGAATATTGGACCGGACGTGAAAATGAAAGCGGCAGGTGGTGTCAAGACAGTGGCTGATATGGAAGCATTCCTGGAAGCAGGATGTGATAGAATTGGTACAAGCTCTGCGATTAAGTTGATTCAGGGCGAACAGACCAGTGGATATTAAGGAGGAGAAAGTATGAAAAAGAAAATCTTAAGTCTGCTTATGGCAGCAACACTTGTTGTCGGAATGACAGGATGTGTCTCAAAACCAGGAAGTGAAGGATCAGAATCCAAAGAGGGAGACAAAGGCGGAAAAGGCGGATATGAGCTGGCACTGATCACAGACGTTGGAACGATTGATGACAAGTCTTTCAACCAGGGAACATGGGAAGGACTTGAAAAATATGCAAAAGACAACAATCTGACACATAAATACTACAAACCAACAGAAAAATCAGATGAGGCTTGTCTGAATGCCATCGATCTGGCTGTAAAAGGTGGAGCAAAGGTAATCGCAACTCCAGGATTTTTGTTTGAGTATCCAATCATGGAAGCACAGACAAAATATCCGGATGTACACTTTATCCTTGTGGATGCAGAACCAAAAGATAAAGACGGAAATGTACAGATCGAAGACAATGTAATGTCTATCATGTATGCAGAAGAGCAGGCTGGATATCTGGCTGGATATGCAGCAGTGACAGAAGGATACAAGAATCTTGGATTTATGGGTGGTATCGCAGTGCCTGCAGTTATCCGCTATGGATATGGATTCGTTCAGGGAGCAGATGCAGCAGCAAAAGATATGGGACTCAAAGCAGGAGACATCAACATTAAGTACACTTATGTAGGAAACTTCGACGCATCTCCGGAAAATAATGCAAAAGCAGCAGCATGGTACAATGAAGGAACAGAATGTATCTTCGCATGTGGTGGTGGAGTTGGTAACTCTGTGATGAAAGCAGCTGAGACAGCAGATAAAGTTGTGATTGGTGTAGACGTTGATCAGTCTGTAGAGTCTGAGACAGTCATCACTTCTGCAATGAAGAACCTTGGTGATTCTATTTACGGCGCACTGGAAGATTACTACAATGACAGCTTCCAGGGAGGAAAGACAGTGACTTTGGATGCTGCTCAGGATGGTGTAAAACTTCCGATGGAGACATCAAAATTTAAAGTATTTACACAGGAAAAATACGATGAGCTGTATAGCCAGTTAAAAGATGGTACGATCAAAGTCGGAAATGACCAGATGAAAGGTGCAGATGATAAGGTGATTCCAGATGCAACAGGAATTCCGACAGACGTTGTAAAAGTAGAGTTGATCAAATAAGAATGGCATGAATGGATCCGGCTGACAGATTTGAAATGTCAGCCGGAATTTTTTTCTCCGGAAATGGAAGAAGCACTGTTTTTTTCGGCGATTTGTTCTATAATAGTAAAGAGACTATTTACCAGAGACAAAGGAAGGATATGTATGGGAACAGAACGCCTATATGAGGTACTCCCTTTTATGCGGGAGTTGAAAAAGGACAGAAGGGAAGCCATAGAGCAGTTTTTTCAGGATGCTCCGGACTGGCTGTTAGAGTCATTCCGTGTAGTGGAACTGGATAAAAATGTTGTGTTCATCCGGGAGAATCAGCCTGTGGATACAGTGCATATCATTGCAAGAGGAATGTTTAAAATTACGGATTACAGAGTCTATGGGATTGCCTATGACTTCATGCAGTTTGATGGGATCAATGCCATGGGAGGAATGGAATTGATTATGGATCTGGATACGTATCAGGCAACACTGCAGACCATTACGCCATGTACATCTATCCGGATTCCGGCAGATGTGTATGCCAGATGGCTTCGGACGGATATCCGTGCACTGAAACAGGAAGCTAAGATCATGGGACAGTATCTGTATGAACAGGGCGTCACCAGCCGGACTTATATGTTTGTGCCGGGGACAGACAGACTGGCGGTACTTTTTGAGCATCGCTATCAAAAGTATGCAAAAAATGGAAAATTAGCGTTTACCAATACCAGGCAGGAGCTGGCAGAATATTCCGGCCTGTGTGTTAAGACTGTCAATCGTGCAGTCAAAAAATTTGAGGAACAAGGACTGATCAGCCGAAATGGGAAGACATTTTATATCAATGAAGAGCAGTACGGACGACTGCATGCACTGGTATCTAAGTTGATCGAGCCATTGATAGAAAGGGGACAAAATGATGAACCAGATTTATGAAAAATTAGTAAAATGTGCAGATGCAGTAAAAAGTAAAATTAAATTTCAGCCGAAAGTAGCGTTGATTTTAGGATCGGGTCTGGGGGATTATGCAGAGACGATGCAAGTTGAAGAGACGATGGAGTATACAGAGATCGAAGGATTTCCGGTGTCTACCGTGGCAGGACATAAAGGAAGATTTCTGTTTGGGTATGTAGAGGGTGTTCCGGTTGTAGCGATGCAGGGAAGGGTACATTTTTATGAAGGATATCCGATGCAGGATGTGGTACTTCCGGTACGTTTGATGGGAATGTTGGGAGCGAAGATCGTGATGCTGACCAATGCAGCCGGAGGGGTGAATTTTAACTTTCATCCGGGAGATCTGATGCTGATCACAGATCAGATCACAACAGCAATTCCAAGTCCCCTGATCGGACCAAACATTGAGGAGCTGGGAGTACGTTTTCCGGATATGAGCGAAGTTTATAATAAAGAACTGCAGGATGTGATTCGCAAAGCTGGGGAAAATACAAATGTAGCGCTGCAGGAAGGTGTCTATATGCAGTTTACCGGCCCAAGTTATGAGACGCCGGCAGAAATCAGAATGTGTAGAACTCTTGGCGGAGATGCGGCAGGAATGAGTACGGCATGCGAGGCCATGGCGGCAAGACACATGGGAATGAAGGTATGTGGAATTTCCTGCATTACGAATCTGGCAGCAGGAATGTCCGCTCAGAAGCTGGATCATAAAGAAGTGCAGGAGACAGCAGATCGTGTGGCAGAAGATTTCAAACGTCTGGTTACAGAGTCTATCCGCCTGATTGGAGAGATGTTAGAGTAAGCAGCAACTTGCGGGGAGGTGTCGCAATGAAAAAAGAATTTAAATTTGGCACCATTTTGGATGAACCGGCAAAAGAAGAGCTGATCCGTCTGGCATATGAAGGGAAGGCGATGTCTTATTCTCCCTATTCCGGGTTTCAGGTAGGAGCTGCGCTTTTGACAAAGGATGGAAGGGTATATCTGGGATGCAATATTGAAAATGCTTCGTATACGCCAACCAACTGTGCAGAGAGAACGGCATTTTTTCAGGCGGTATCAGAAGGGGTGAGAGAGTTTTCAGCCATTGCCATTGTAGGCGGACCAAAAGGAAGAAAAAGCGGACAGCTTTGTGCGCCCTGTGGGGTCTGCAGGCAGGTGATGATGGAATTTTGTGATCCAAAAGAATTTCAGATCATTCTGGAGAATGGTGAGGGCGGATATGTTACGAAAACATTGGAAGAAATCCTGCCATTGGGATTTGGACCGGCAAGTTTAGGGAAAGAGGAGTAACTATATGACAGAACAAAACAGACTTCCAAGAATGGATCTTCATTGTCATCTGGATGGCTCATTGAGCCGGGGATGTATTGAAGAGCTTCTGGGAAGAAGTGTAAAATTGGAAGAGCTTCAGGCAGATATGGAATGCCAGAGTCTGGCGGAATATTTGGAAAAATTTGAAATTCCTCTGGAATGCCTGCAGACAGAAAAAGGGCTGGAAAGAGCTGGGTATGATTTTATGAAAAACGCAGCGCTGGATCATGTCAGCTATATTGAAGCAAGATTTGCCCCGCTGCTTTCCACACAAGAAGGTCTTTCTACAGAGCGGATCCTGGAAGCAGTTCTGAAGGGAATGGAGCAGGGAAAAACAGAATTTGGCATTGATTATGGAGTAATCGTGTGTGCCATGCGCCATGAGAGTGAAGATGTGAATCGAAGTATGTTAAAAGCGGCAAGAGAGTTCCTCGGAAACGGGGTGTGCGCAGCGGATCTGGCGGGAAACGAAGCGGCATTTCCAATGTCGTTGTTTATGGAATTGTTCGGAGAAGTCAGACGGCTGGAGATGCCATTTACGATCCATGCGGGAGAGTGCGGCAGCGTACAGAATATTTTGGATGCAGTGCAGTGTGGGGCATCTAGGATCGGACATGGGATCGCGCTTCGCGGACAAAAAGAGGCTATCGCACTTTGCCGGGACAGACATATCGGGATTGAAATGTGCCCTCTCAGCAATATGCAGACCAAAGCAGTCAAAGATCCGGCAGAGTATCCGATCCAGGAATTTTTAAATGCAAATCTTCTTGTGACAGTCAATACAGATAACCGGACGGTGAGCCAGACGACTTTAGAGAAGGAGTTTGCATTTATCAGAGAACAGTATGCAGTGACGAGAGAACAGGAAGTGCAGATGACGAAAAATGCGATCGAAGCGGCGTTTGCATCGGATGAGGTGAAAGAACGGCTGTGGGAGCAATGTGAAAATTCTCTGTGAAATAACAGAAAATAGTGTCAAATGAAACTGGATGTGGTATGATTGGAGAAAACCATATCCAGTTTTTGTGATATTTCGGAGGTCATTATGAAGAAAAGAAAACAGAAGAAAGGACTTGTGATCGGTGGAATCGTGGCAGGTGCAGCTGTCATTCTGGCAGGCGGAGGGATTCTTGCTTGGAAATTGTTGAACAATACGCCAACCCCACAGGAAATTGTGAAAAACTATTTTTCTCTGGTGGAAAAAGGAAACTATGAGCAGATGTACGAGATGCTCAGTGAAGCTTCGAAAGAAAAGATATCGGAAAAAGAGTTTGTAGAACGCAATCAGAATATTTATGAAGGAATTGAGGCAAGGAACATCCAGATTTCGCTTCCGGAAAAAGAAAAGCTCAAAGGAAGTCCGGTGACTGTGAAATATTCAGAAACTATGCAGACGAGTGCAGATGAGATTTCATTTGATAATGAGATCACATTGCAAAAAGAAGAGGGAGATTATAAGATTGACTGGGATTCTACGGTGATCTTTCCGAATCTTCAGGATATCTACAAGGTTCAGATCCAGACAGAAACTGCAAAAAGAGGAACCATTTATGACAGAAATGGTGCTGTGCTTGCAGGAAACGGAACAGTTTTGGAAGTAGGGCTGGTTCCCGGAAAAATGGGAGATGAAGCTAGGAAGGCGGAATCCATCCAGAAGCTGGCACAAATGTTAGAAGTGTCAGAAGAGTCTATTCAAACTGCGCTGGGGGCATCCTATGTAAAAGAAGATTCGTTTGTACCGATCAAAAAAATGGCCAAAGGAAATATAGAAAAGGAAGAACGGCTTCTGGCAATCCCGGGTGTGATGCTCAATGATTCCGAAAGCAGAGTGTATCCTTTGGGAGCTGCAGCGGGGCATCTGACCGGATATGTACAGGCAGTGACTGCGGAAGATTTGGAAAAACTGGAAAAAGAAGGATATCATGCAAACAGCGTGATTGGAAAAGTGGGACTTGAGCAAGTTTATGAAAAGGAACTGCGTCCTACAGATGGAACACAGATCCTGATCGTGAATGGAGAGGGTGAAACAGTGGAGACGCTGGCATATCAGCCGGCACAGGATGGAAAGGACGTCCATGTGACGATTGATGCCGACGTGCAGAGGAGTTCCTATGAGCAGTTTGCACAGGATCCGGGAACTGCAGCGGCAATGAATCCGAAGACAGGGGAAGTGCTGGCGCTGGTGAGTACACCGGCATATGACCCCAATGAATTTGTATTTGGAATATCAGATGCGAAATGGAAGGCATGGAATGAAGATCCGAAGAATCCGTTGATGAACCGGTTTGTCAATACCTGGGTGCCGGGATCTACATTTAAAGGGATCACAGCAGCTGTGGGAGTGGATGCAGGAATCATCAAACCAGAGGAAAATCTCGGATATGTGGGACTTTCCTGGCAGAAAGATGCTGGCTGGGGCGATTATTTTGTAACCACACTGACGGATTACGGAGAAACTGTGAATCTGAACAATGCCATGACATATTCGGACAATATTTATTTTGCGCGTGAGGCATTAAAGCTCGGCGCAGATATCATGGCTGAAAAACTGAGAACATTCGGGTTTGAAGAAGAGATGCCGTTTGATCTGACCATGCAGAAATCTACATTTGACGAGGACGGGAAGATTGATTCGGAAATCCAGTTGGCAGATACCGGATATGGGCAGGGACAGACGCTGGTCAATCCTCTTCATCTATTGTCGATGTATTCCATGTTTGTAAATGGGGGGAATATGATCCAGCCCGTTTTGAGACAGGAGGAAGCAAACGAGGCAACGTTTTGGAAAGAACAGGTCATTACGGAGCAGACGGCACAGATTGTCAAACAGAGTCTTCTGTCTGTGATCGAAACAGCGGATGGAACCGGAGCCAGTGCAAAGATCGATGGTGTGACCATGCTTGGTAAGACAGGAACAGCCGAGATCAAAGAAAGCCAGGATGATACTACGGGAATTGAGAGGGGCTGGTTTATCTGCGAGACAACCGAAGAGATGCCGACGCAGATCGCAGTGGTCGGCATGGTGGAAGATGTGAAGAAAAAGGGCGGCAGTGGTTATGTGACACAGAAGGTGCGTAATATTGCAGCAACTTATCTGCAGTAAATGAACGGAGGAATTTATGAAGGAATGGCTCGGTCAGGTATTGCCGTTTTGGAAAGAACTGACAGAAACACAACAGCAAATGCTTTTGGAGAATACTGCACAGGAAGCATATGAAAAAGGGATACTTCTCCATATTGACGGAGGAGAATGTACCGGAGTTCAGATTGTAAAGCAGGGGCAGGTTCGTGTGTATATCACCTCTCCCGGCGGCGGAGAAATTACATTATATCGTCTGATAGAAGGGGATGTGAGTATTCTAAGCGCTTCCTGCATGATCAAAGGGATGGACATTTCTCTAGATATGATGATGGAATCAGATACCGTACTTTGTACGATCCCGAAAGAAATTTACAAACAATTAAATGATGCCAATCCGGCAGTGAAAGATTACACGATGGAAATGGTTTCCGAACGATTTTCGGATGTGATGTGGCTGTTCAACCAATATGTATTTTCCAATGCAGCCTCCAGACTAGCAGATGCAATTCTGGAACATTGGGCACTTGCAGGAGAGGATAAATTTGCAATTACCCATGATGTGCTCTCAAGAGACCTTGGAACAGCGCGGGAAGTGGTAACAAGACTGCTTAAGCAGTTCCAGACAGAAGGTTATGTGAAACTGTCAAGAGGGTACATAGAAGTATTGAATGTAAAAGCATTGGAAAAAATATGAGAAATGTGATTTTGTCACAGAAGAAACAGAAAAAAGTGGTATACTAAGAACAGATGAATATTGAAGGAGGATTTATAACAATGGCAATTATAAAGTTAACAAAAGACAATTTTGAACAGGAAGTATTAAAGGCAGACAAACCGGTACTGGTAGATTTTTATGCAGACTGGTGCGGACCATGTCAGATGCTTTCTCCGATCGTGGATGAAGTTGCAGAGGAAAGAGACGATATCAAAGTTGGAAAGATCAATGTGGACGAGCAGATGGAACTGGCTCAGAAATATGGTGTGATGACCATTCCTACATTGCTTGTGATCAAAAACGGAGAGATCGCAAACAAACATATCGGAGCATTGTCCAAGAGTGGTGTGTTGGAGCTTTTATAAAAAATAGAAGAGTGAAAGTTTGAAAGGGAAGCAGTTGGTCGAAAGATCAGCTGCTTTGTTTTGGAGGATGAAAGGATAAATTTTTCTTTTGTTTTTTACATATTCATGCAACAATACAAAAAAGCATATTATTTCTGGTTTTTCTAGGCGGAAGGATACCGCTTTAAACAGCAGAGAGGGCATGTGTAAATCTTTGAAAGACTATTCCGAATATACAGAAATCGAGCGGAGGAGAAATCAGTGAGTATTTATGAATACGATCAGGAAAAACAGATGAGACAAGAACGGGAGACGTTTTGGGAAGAGGAGGAACGGCTTATTATAGAGTTAGTTTAGGGAATCAAAGCTGAGTAGTAAAATAAGAGGCAGTATCTCCTACCTCTTACGCACTGCCACATCCTGAAAACGGAAATAGTCCGGACGATGTCTGGATTGAGTATATTCAAACTGCATGCCGTTGTCATCAAATGTCTGACTGGTGATGACAGCCATGCAGTTATAATCTTTTAAATCCAGATAAGTTTCATCGACTTGTGTCACTTTTTCTACAGTCAGAGTCCGTTTGCTGGTTGCGATGGTTAAATGTAAGGTCTGCTCCAGATATTCATAGATGGAGTGGGATGCGATTTCCGGTGTGAGATCGGGAGTCATTGCTTTTAAAAAGTAGTTGTGATCCAGGATCAACGGTTTTCCATCCAGGGAGCGAAGTCTTTGAATATAATAAAGAGCACTTCCTTCCTCAAAACCGGTTCGTTTCGCAATTTTAGAGTCAGCTGTCAGTTCTGTAAATTGTAAAACCTGAGTATCCGGCGTTTTATGATTCCGCTGGGAAGATTCCTGAAAAGATTCAATTCCGCCGACCGTATAAGCGGTCTGTTCAATGGGACGGAAAATGTTTCGTACACCTTTGCCGTGCATGGGCTGGACATATCCGTCGGCTGTCAGCTCTGAAAGAGCACGGCGGATGGTGTTTCGGGAGCAGTCATAGGTCTGCACCAGTGTATGTTCTGATGGAAGCAGTTCCTGATAGGCAAAGACTTCTGTTTCTATTTTTTCTTTTAAATCCCGGTAAATCATATCATATTTGGCTTTTGGCATGGTGGATATCCTTTCTGTTTCAAAGTAATACTTGTATTTAGTATACATGGTTTTGTAAACATGTTCAAACAAATTTTGATGGGTTTTGCAGAATCGGTTGTCAGAATGGGAGAAACATGTTTATAATGGGAGACAGAAATAAAAAGGAGAGAGCAGACATGATACATGAAAGAATCAATCTTGGGAACAGCGGATATGGAACAAGGGATGCCATGTTGACAACCTATGTGCAGAAAAATCTAGGTGATGCGCCCGGGCGGCATCGCCCGGCGGTGATTATCTGTCCTGGCGGCGGATATGAATATCAGTCGGACAGGGAAAGTGAGCCCATTGCTTTGGAATTTTTGCGAAGAGGGTATCAGGCGTTTGTTTTAGAATATACAGTTTTGGAAGATAGAGAGACACAGCCGCTGCTTCCGTATCCACAGATGGATCTTGCCAAAACCATAGCATATGTGAAAGAACATCAAGAAAGCTGGCATATAGATTCGGACAAGATCACCATTTTAGGGTGCTCGGCAGGCGGAAATCTGTGTGCGCTCTACAGCGGTTTCTGTCAGCAGGACTGGTTTGCAGAAAAGACAGGTTACAGTAAGGAACAGCTTCGGGTGCAGTCTGTGATCCTATGTTATCCGGTGATCGATTTCAAGGCGGGATGGCCGAAAGAAGAGCATGTGCGGGAAAAAATCTGCGGAGAAGCAGTATGGGAAGGTGCGCAGGAGTTGGTGACAGAAGAGACACCGCGTACGTTTATCTGGCATACAAACACAGATGGAACTGTTCCGGCAGAAAATACATTGCTCTATGCACAGGCACTGTTGAAACATGGGGTAGATGCAGAGTGTCACTTGTATCATAGAGGATGCCATGGATTGTCTCTTGCAAATGAACAGACGAAAGTAAGAGAGGAACATAAGAATCCTCATGTAGCAGGATGGATTGATACGGCAATGGAATGGCTGGAAGAAGTGGTTTCATAATTATTATATTTTTTAAAACGTGAAAAAATTTGCAGTTTTATACGAAGGAAATTTGTATAAGGCTGCTTTTTTCTGCGCGAATTTCAGAAAAGACGTTGACATGTTTGAACAAGTATGATAACCTAAACTTGTTCAAACAAGACAAGGGAGGAGAAATAAAATGGGGAAATATGAAAGTGATGTGAAAGCATTGCTTCAATATGTAGGTGGAAAAGAGAACATCCAAGCCGTGTCACATTGTGTGACCAGGATGAGATTTGTACTATTGGATGAGGAAAAAGCAGATACAAAAGCGATTGAAGAACTGCCAAGTGTCAAGGGGACTTTTACTCAGGCAGGTCAGTATCAGGTGATTATTGGGAACGATGTTTCGGTTTTTTATAATGAATTTACTTCATATGCGGGAATAGAAGGAGTCAGCAAAGATGCGGTGAAGGCAGCGGCGAAGACGAATCAGAATCCGATTCAGAAAGTGATGGGAGCATTGGGGGAGATTTTCGCACCATTAATTCCTGCGTTGATCTGTGGTGGTTTGATCCTGGGATTTCGCAATGTGATCGGAGAGATCCAGTTTTTTCACAACGGAACACAGAGTCTGGCAGACATCTCTCAGTTTTGGGCTGGTGTTTATCAGTTTTTGTGGCTGATCGGGGAGGCGGTATTTCATTTACTGCCGGTAGGGATCGTATGGTCTATCACAAAGAAAATGGGCACGACACAGATTCTGGGAATTATTCTTGGGCTGACATTGGTATCGTCGCAGCTTTTGAATGGATTCAGTGTGGCATCTACACCTGCAGCAGAGATTCCGGTATGGGATTTTGGATTTGTCCAGGTGCAGATGATTGGGTATCAGGGACAGGTGATCGCTGCGATCATGGCCGGATTTGTTCTGGTTTATCTGGAGAAATTCTTTAAGAAATATTGTCCGGAAGTGATTAGTATGATCGTAGTTCCGTTTTGTTCTATCGTACCTGCGGTGATCATTGCACATACAGTGGTAGGTCCGATTGGTTGGAAGATCGGAGATGCCCTTGCCAATATCGTATACAGCGGACTTTTTTCTCAGTTTGGATGGATGTTTGCGGGGATTTTTGGTCTGTTGTATGCGCCGGTTGTAATGACAGGACTGCATCATATGACCAATGCCATTGATACCCAGCTCGTGAATACATATAACGGAACGATTTTGTGGCCCATGATCGCGTTGTCCAATATTGCGCAGGGCTCCAGTGTGCTGGCTATGTCCGTTCTTCAGAAAAAGAATGAGAGAGCACAGCAGATCAATGTTCCGGCATGCATTTCCTGTTATCTGGGTGTCACAGAACCCGCGTTGTTCGGAGTCAATTTAAAATATGGATTCCCGCTGATCTGTGGGATGATCGGTTCCTCCATTGCGGCAATGGTTTCAGTCGGATTTGGGATAGAAGCGCTGAGTGTGGGCGTTGGAGGGATTCCGGGAATCCTTTCGATCAAATCGAAGTTTTATCTGACCTTTTTACTGGCAATGGGAATTGCAATTGCAGTTCCATTTGTTTTGACATTGCTCATAGGAAAAAGAAAACTCTCCATGAAAGAGAGGGGAGTTTGTGAGAAAACAGGAAATGGAGAAATCCAGGCAATGGTATCTGGGGAAGTGATCCCTCTGGAAGAGGTCGAGGATCAGGTGTTTTCTCAGAAAGTGATGGGGGATGGGATTGCAATCCGTCCATTGGATTCTGTGATCCAAGCTCCGGCAGACGGAACGGTGACCGTTGTTATGAAAGAAACAGCCCATGCCTGTGGAATTACGTTGGATAATGGAATGGAACTGCTGATCCATGTGGGGATTGATACCGTAGAACTGGGAGGCGAAGGATTTGAGATTTTGGTAGAAGAAGGTCAGTCGGTGACGTGTGGAACTCCGCTGATTCGATTTGACAGACAGAAGATTAAGGCGGCCGGATATCAGGATACGGTAATGCTGATCGTGACAGGCGAAGGGAATGCAAAAAATATCAAGATGCAGACCGGTATGCAGGCAAAAGCAGGAAAGACGGCAATAATTTCTTATCAATAGGAGGATGCAGAGATGAACAAAGATTTCAAAAAGAGTACCGTTTATCAGATTTATCCAAAGTCTTTTCGTGACAGCAATGGAGATGGATTCGGAGATTTAAGAGGTGTGATCGAAAAGCTGGATTACATACAGGCTCTTGGTACAGACTATATCTGGCTGACTCCGTTTTTTGTATCCCCACAGAATGATAATGGATATGATGTGGAAGATTATTACAACATTGATCCCAGATACGGTACCATGGAAGATGCAGAAGAACTGATCCTGGAAGCGGAAAAAAGAGGAATCGGGCTGATGTTTGATATGGTGTTCAATCATGTGTCAAGCAGACATGAGTGGTTCCAAAAAGCGATGGCAGGGGATTCATATTATAAAGACTTCTTTTTTTTCAAAAAGGGAAAAGAAAATGGAGAGCCGCCGACAAACTGGGAGAGTAAATTTGGCGGAAGTGCCTGGGAATATGTAGAGAAATTCGATGAATATTATCTACATCTGTTTGATGTGACCCAGCCGGATTTAAACTGGGATAACGAAAATGTGCGGAAAGAGGTACAGAAGGTTGTTCGCTTCTGGATGGAAAAAGGGGTCAGGGGATTCCGGTTTGATGTGGTCAATCTGATCAGCAAGGATAAGTTTGATGATGATCAAGAAGGAGACGGGCGCAGATTTTATACAGACGGTCCAAATGTCCATCAATACTTGAAAGAGTTAAATGCGGCAACGTTTGGAACAAAGGAAGGAATTCTTACAGTGGGCGAGATGTCCAGCACATCTATCGAAAACTGTTATGATTATGCAGGTGAAAATACCAGGGAACTTTCCATGGTCTTTAGCTTCCATCATCTGAAAGTAGATTTTATGGGAAATGAAAAATGGGTGCTTGTTCCGGCAGATTTTGGTAAGCTCAAACAAATTTTGTTTGAGTGGCAGACGAAAATGGAAGAGCATCAGGCGTGGAATGCGCTGTTCTGGTGCAATCACGATCAGCCGAGGGTGGTATCCAGATTTGGAGATACGGGCAGGTACTGGAGAGAGTCCGCAAAAATGTTGGTAACCGTGATCCACTGCATGAGGGGAACACCGTATATCTATCAGGGTGAGGAACTGGGAATGACCAACACCGACTTTACGGAAATTGCCCAGTTCCAGGATGTGGAAAGCAAAAATCACTATCAGATCCTGCAGGACAAAGGGCTGTCAGCATCCGATGCGTTTCGAATTATCCAGATTCATTCCAGAGATAACGGACGGACTCCGATGCAGTGGGATGACAGCATCTATGCAGGCTTTATGGATGAGACAGCACAGGCAAAGCCGTGGATTGGAGTCAATCAAAATCATGAAACAATCCATGCAAAAAGTCAGATCCAGGATCCAGAGTCTATTTTCGCACACTATCAGAAACTGGTACAGATGCGAAAGGAACTAGATGTGATCGCATATGGAACCTTTACTCCTCTGGCAGAAGCTCATTCGGCTGTGTTTGCATACAAGAGGGAATATGAAGGACATGAATTGCTGGTTGTTAATAATTTTTATGGAAAAGAGTGCATCTGGGACAGTGGACTGGATGTGAATGGATATCAGTGTATTCTAAAAAACTATCCAGAAGCACATGTGCCGAAGCAGGGAAAATGGAGCCTCAGACCCTATGAGTCGATGGTGTGGTACCGATAGAAAACCGTGATAATATCACAGAATAAAAAACAGAGATATGATACAATGCCGGAGTTGGCAGACAAAGAAACAGTCTGCCGGCTCTATTTTTATTTCAGGGAGGATGTATATGAATCAGGGAAAAAGAAAGAAGCGAAAAGCAAGGGTCGAAGATGCATACTGTGTTGCCTGCGGATGCTGTGTCAAAGTCTGTCCGATGTCGGCAATCGAAGTATTTCGAGGAGTGAGGGCGATCGTAGATCAGGAAACATGTATTGGTTGTGGAAAGTGTGCAAAGGCCTGTCCTGCAACGGTAATTTCAATACGGGAGGTGACAAAATGAAAAAGCGCTGGTATGACTATTTGTGGATCGTTTCCTTGCTCTATCTGATATTGGGATTTTTTCAGATCTTATTTGCATGGCTGGGACTTCTTTGTTTTTTTATTCCCCTAATCATTGCGGTTGTAAAGGGAAATAAAGGATACTGCAACCGATATTGCGGAAGAGGGCAGTTATTTGAAATGATTGGCGGCAGATTTGGATTATCACGAAGAAAAGATGTTCCGGGATGGATGAAAAGTAAGGGATTTCGTTATGGATTTCTGATTTTCTTTTTTGTGATGTTCTTTCAAATGCTGTGGAATACATATCTTGTATTTTCGGGAGCGGAAAGTCTGCGTCAGGTGGTTACTTTATTGTGGATCTGGAAACTTCCGTGGAACTGGGCGTATCATGGTGTGAATGTATCTCCGTGGGCAGCACAGTTTGCATTTGGATTTTACAGTGTGATGCTGACCTCTACAGTTCTTGGGTTTGTGACCATGCTTTTGTTTAAGCCACGTTCCTGGTGCGTATATTGCCCGATGGGAACAATGACGCAGCTCATCTGTAAAGGAAAAATGAGGATAGAAAAAGATGGATGAAAAGGCAGCTATGTGTAGCTGCTTTTTTTGTGTTTTTGGTAGGAAAGTGCAAAAATATCAGACAAATTAAGTAAAAGTGCGAAAATATGCGGGGGGGGGTGAAAAATAAGAAAAAAACAGAAAAAAGAGTAAAAAATAGAAAATATATTGATAATAAATTTTAAAGTGGTATAATACTCAATGTTATCGACAGATTTTTTGCGTTATGTCGAAAAATAGAAGTTTGAGATACAGATCTTGGGGAATGGGAAAAGATGGAATGAGGAGTGTGGGTATGTTCAAAAAGAAATATCAAAAAGCGTGCAGACAATGGATTGCATGGATTTTGTGTATTGCAGTTTTGTTCCAAAGTGTTCCGGTATATGCAGGAGAGACGAAAGAAACATTTGGAGAAAATTCCGCGAAAATTACGGAGCAAGAGAACGGGATGGCGGATTCAGAGAAAGTAGCACCGCGGGAAGGGGACAGATATCCAGAGTTATTGGAAAACGGAGTTATTAAATTATATAACAAGCGACAATTACAGGCAGTTGGAAGTGGTCAGATCATTCATGCGGGAGATCGCAGTGAGGAGACCTTTGGCCAGGGAGAACCGCTGATGCTGGAAGGACAGACGGTTACTTATGCAGTAGACGGAACCTATCAGATGATGAATGATATCGTATGGGATCCGAATGACATCTGGCAGCTGCCTGCAGGTTTTTGCGGCAGTTTTATCGGGAATGAGACACCAGAAGAGCGGATTGTGTATCAGGAAGAGACGGATACCATATATCTCTATCATTTCTACCAACTGATGACGATGGGGCTGGAGACGGCGGAACAGGAACCAATCATGAGCAACGATTATGACCCGGAACTTTTTGGAACCGGAAATCTGGTGTTTCTGTCCAGCGGGGATCAATACATTACATACAGTCACTCTCATCAATATGTGATTTCCAGACATTTTACGACAGAGATGCCAGAGTCGAAAGTACAGACCCTTGCTTCAGCACAGGATGGAAGAACATTCCAGGGACAAGTCATCTATACTGATGAACATGGAGAAGAATTTATTCTGATCGGAAATAAAGAGCAGCTCCAGGCCATAGGTTCTGATAAAAGGGTATATACAGCAGTATATCAGGCAAAACTGTATGGGTTTACATGGGAGGTAGATAAGGACAAGCAAGGGAATCCCATTATGCTCTATGGCGGAGATGCAGATCTTTTGCAGGATCAGAATGGAAAAAAAGAATATGGATTTCAGGAGTTGGAGCATGCTTCAGGAGCGGTGACCGGAAGATGTGGAGTGAATCAGAAAACCGGGGAAATTGATCCGAATATGGACATTGAAGATTCCGGACATCATTACAGCCGGAGTGAAAAATACATCATCTTTCGTGACATTGATCTGGCAGGTGTTGCCTGGACGCCATTGATGTTTTCCGGAAAGATGGAAGGACGGCTGAATATGCAGCCAGGTGTCAATCCGACCATATTCAATATAGAAGTGGTACAAAACGGAGATCTGGACATGGAAAAAAATATGGGAATCGGTTTTTTCGGAACCATTGCCTGTGAGAGAGCAGATTATGTGAGGTCTGCAGGTCTGGTTTCTGTGTCGAATCTCACGCTGGATACAGTACACGTTCAAAACAACAGTACAAAGATCAAAGATAACACCTCGCTGATTGAGGGGCTGGTCGGTCTGTTGGGTGATCTGTTGGGATGGTTGTTAAAGCCCATCCTGGATCTTGTAGGTCTGGGATCTTTGTCAGAGTTGTTAATGAATCTGACGAACATTGCAGGAAAGGATCCTTCGTATTTTGCAGCCGGCGGATTTGTCGGACGAGTATATGGAGAAGTTCAGATTTCCGGATGCGAAGTAAAGAATCTCTCCATAGGAAATGTAAAGGACATTACCGGTGGATTTGCAGGAAATGTAGAAGGAATGACCCAGTATGAAGGACTGAGTGGACTGCTGGATGGAATTACCACATTATTGGAGAGGTTATTAAATGTGCTTCCGTTTGTGGGTCTGGGAGATCTGATTACGATTCTGTTGGATGGGAATTTATTGAATGTGAAGCAGTTGATTCCGGTTGGCTATTACAATCCGGTGATCGACGGGTGTCATGTGACATATGCTTCGGGATTCGGACAGTTAGGCGAGAAGACGACCAGCTATAATGGTGGATTTGTCGGAAAGCAGACCGGAAGTTATATTACAAATTCTTCGGTATCAGCAGAGAATCTGCAGATACAGGGAAAGGTATTCGCCGGTGGTTTTTCCGGGATTACAGCCAATGCAGAGATCAAAGGAGCGCTTCATGATCTTGGGGTGAATCTGGTGGATGGATTGATGATCCAGTCTGTGACAGCAGGTTCAACGGTGACAGGCGTGTCAGGAATTTCGGCTGAGAATTTTGCCGGTGGTTTTACTGGAAGTATGGCAAACAGTTATGCGGTTGACTGCAGCGTATCCGGCGTGGAACAGGTACATGCAGAACAGGAGTATGCCGGTGGCTTTACCGGATTTGCATCCCTTGGAACGGCAATTTCTCTGGAACAATATTTTGGAAGCAGTCAGAATAACCTGCTCAATGTGATCAAAGAGGGGCTTGGAACCATATTAGGTGGAAATGCAGAAAAAGAAGCAGCACTGTTATCTCTTGTTGGAATTAAGCCGTCAGAAATTTTAGGATGTACGGTACAGGGAGGTGAAAAAGGCCTTCGGCTTTATGCATCTCAATATGCAGGTGGAATTGCCGGAAGAGGAGACGGATGTAAGATTTTGTCATCTTCACTGGAAAATGTACAGGAATTGCGTCCATTTGCAAGAGGAAAAGTGAATTATGCGGGAACAGGTGCAGTAAATACAGTTCTGAACCTACAACAGATTCAAGTGGAACAAGGATATGCAGGCGGCGTGATCGGATATGCGGGCACAGCAAGTGCCGGAGGAATCCTGGATACGACACTTGGAATTGGGGATTATCTTCCATTTTCCATTCAAGATGTGACGGTGCAGGGAGAAGCGGCCGGATACAGTGTCTCTGCAAAAGGAGATTACGCAGGAGGAGCAGTCGGACAGGGGATTGGTGGAAATATCACGAATGTAACCGTAAAGAATCTTGGCAGTGTATCGGCACAGAATCTTGCCGGTGGATTTGCCGGAAGTGCCGGAACCGGAAGTCTGGTCAACAGTGGAGGACTGGATCTTTTGGGACTCAATTTATTGAAGATCAGCAGTCTGCTTTCCCTGGCACAGGGAGTTGTTCTGAAGGTAGACAACAGCAGTGTGGAAGGAATTGCATCCGGATTTGAAGTAATAGCCGTGGGAACCAACAAGGCAGGAGCAAAGGATCAATTTGCAGCGGGTGGATTTTTGGGCGAAAGTGGAAGTGCAGAAGCAGCAAATTGTACGGTCCGTAATCTGAAAGCTGTTCATGCAGATCTGGAAGATGGAGCAGTAGGTGGTTTCTGCGGAATTTCGAAAACAGGAGGTCTTGCATCCCTGGCAGATCAGGGAGCAGGAAGCGAGGTGAAGCTTCCGGGAATTTTGAGCATCGATCATCTGCTCAGTGCAGCGGCGTATTTGATTCCGGAGTATAACTCCTGTACGGTTTCCTATGTTTCCAATGCAGGAGGAGTTCAGGCGGAGGCTGCTGCAGCCGGCGGTTTTCTGGGAGACATGCAGAGCGGAACCGTAAATAACAGTGGTCTTGAGAAGCCGTATGCAGTCTATCAGCTGGAATCGGTAAAAGGAACTTATTACGCCGGAGGACTTGCCGGAAAGGCATATTCCGGGGGACTTGCAGAGAGCGGAGGGCTGAGTCTCCTTGGCGGAATCAAAGGATTGAATATTTCCATCAGCGATCTGTTGAGTGTTGTGAATGCGTATATTCCAATCATCACGGCGGCGGGTGTCCATTCAGAGACAGGTTTTACCGTATCTGCAGAAAAAATAAAAGAAACAGACAGCCATTCCGGAAGTGCAGGCGGACTGATCGGCTGGGGAAGCGGGGTTCAGGTTTCACGATCTGCAGTGGATGGTCTGAAGCACACAAAGGTTGTGCCGCCAAAAGAGCTGGAAAACAACAATGCCCCATCGTACTTTGATGCAAGCAGCGCATATGCGGTGACCGCACCGAAATATGCCGGTGGATGCATTGGATTTATGGATATCGGAAGTGCAGCTTCTCTTGGAAGCGGACTGGAACTTCTGGGACAGAGCCTTCAGCTTACAGATGTGTTATCTGCACTGTCGGTGGTTGTCTCGGTGATCGAATTTTCACCGGTTTATGGAAAACCAGGTGGATTTAGCGTGAAAGCCAGTGGAGAAGACAGTACGGGAAGGATTGGTTATGCCGGTGGTTATGCGGGATTGATCAACGGAGGACATATTCAGAATTCGCATGTGGAAAACTTTGAGTATATCATCGGACAAGAGACAGCCGGTGGCTATGTAGGAGAATTGCAGCCGGGAGATGTGGCGTCTCTCTTAGATAAGACAGGAGGCGGATTACTGTCTCATCTGTTGAATGTAGATGGACTGCTCAGTTTAGGGCAGACGTTTGTTCCGACCATTCGTAACAGTCATACATCTTGTGTTCCATGCGGCGGTGCAGTGCGTGCAGATGCGGCATCCGATCAGGCCGTAGTTCGGGGAATGGCCGGAGGCTATGCAGGACATAATGCCGGTGGACATATCTGGGGAAATGATGCAAGAGACTGGAAAGGAGCAGCCTACACAGGAGAGCAGACAGCGTGTTCGGCGATCCGGCTGCGTTCGGTTTATGGATATGAGTATGCCGGAGGATTCACAGGTTTCATGGAATGTGCATCCACGGCAGAGCTTGGAAGCGTAGAGATCCTGGATGGTCTTATAAAAGTGGGAAATGTGCTTGGAATTTTGAACGCAATGTACCCCACAGAAGAACATACGGCAGTGTATGGACCATTGAAATTTTTGGATATTGCAACATGGAATGCATGGGTAGAGTATGTAGGAAGTGACAAGACCTATGGAGAATGGGTTCAGAAAGTAGAGACCGAAGAACAGCTGCAGGCAATGCTGGAGCAGTATACCTATGGATTTCAGGTAAAAGCCGGAAGAGACCGGTCTGAGTTGGAGCAGGGCATTCAGGCGGATTCTGGATGTGCCGGAGGCTACAACGGAAGAATGAAAGGTGGAACGGTCACTGACGCGCAGGTAGAAGATCTCAAGAAGGTGTCTGCGATGCGCAGCTCCGGAGGTTTTTCCGGAGAAATGCTGACGGGAGGAGCCGCACAGTTTGGAAGTGTTTCCTTACTGGGCCTTTTGAATCTTGGCTTGGGAGATTTGCTCAAAGCAGTGGAGGTGTTTGTTCCGGTTGTAAAGAAAGCGTCGGTATCGGGATATCGTTCTGGAGTGAATGTAGAAGCGTTTGGAACTGCATATCAAATGGGACAGGGAAATGCCGGCGGATTTGCAGGCGTTGTGATCGGAGGACAAATTTGGGGAACGCAGGAGTCTCCTTGTAAGGCGGATGCAGTGCGTTCTGTCAAAGGTGGAAATGCAGTTGGCGGATTTGTCGGAAAGATCGATCCGGGATCTGTTGCAGATGTAAGTACAGGCAATACAGCGGGGCTGATCGGCGGAATTTTGGATGTCCTTTTAAAAGACGTAGACAATCTGGCCAAAGTACTGCAGGCGACGGTTTCTACCGTGCATTATGCACAAGTAAACGGTGTGGCGGATGGTTTGAAAGTAGATGGATATTATTCGCAGCAGACACCGGATTATGCGGGAGGATTTGCCGGCGAGATCACAGGAGCTGTTCTTGGAGATCCGGCAGAGCAAAAAGGCATTCACGTATCTGGATTGCAGAAAGTGGCCGGGGGGTATTATGCCGGCGGATTTGTAGGGCTTTTGGATGTGGCAAGCACAGCTTCTCTTTCCGATGATCATAAGACTGGAATTCTAGGTTTGATTACAGCCGGAAATATCAGTGTGCTGGATGCATTCAGAAGTTACATTTATGAGGCAGAAGTGACTGCTTCCGGAGAAGGAATTTCCGTGTCTGCAGATCGGGAAGAAAAATTTGGACAGCAGGAATCCATTGTATATAGTGGAAGTGCGGGAGGATTTGCAGGAGCAGTATTAAACGGAAGTGTGAAAAATTGTGAAGCGCAGGGAATCAATCAGATTCATGCTCCGAACTATGCAGGAGGTTTTGCAGGACATTTGGGAAAAAGCGGAACAGTGGATATTGATTCAGCGAATGTCGCCGGAGGTATTTTGGGAGTGGCAGCCGGAGTTTTGGATGTCTGTGGTTCCACGATCGAATCCTGCGGTGTATCTGGAATCCCGGCAGGCTTTACAGTAAACGGACAGGGTGGTTCGGAAGAGATTGCAGGAGGTTTTACAGGGCTTGCAGATCTGGGAAGAATCCGGGACTGTCATGTGAACAATGTCAAAAAAGTTTCCAGTGAGGAGATTGCAGGAGGCTTTGCCGGAAAAACAACCATGGCGTATCTGGTAGAAGCAGAAGCCAATTCTGTAGTATTAAATGCCGTGCTGCAAATCGTGAATAAACTTTTGGAGATTCTCTATATAGGGAATCTGCAGGATTTGGGTGCGATCAATGTAGGACTTGGTGGCTTGCTGAAAATTCAGCTTTTGGCAGATGGAAAGACACTGGGAGTGACGCTGCTTGGACTGGAGATCAGCGTTGCGCTGAATCGGGCAGACCCAAATGAAGGAGGAGACGATGTTGCGATCATAACGATCGGGGATTCGACTGTGAAGCTTCCATGCTCACCGGATGGTGTGAAGGACAATTCCAATTTACAGATTAATCTGATCAAAGCCAATCGAACGAAGATTACAGAAAGCAGTATTCAGGGAGTTTCATACGGATATGATGTGTATGGAGGAAATGCAGAGTTCGATCGGGATGGACAGGGTGCGAAAGGAATCGCAGGAGGATTTATTGGATTGGATCAGGAAGGCTATGTGATCCAGAATCAGATGATCCAGGCCGATGAGGTTCGTGGTGCTTCCGGAAAAATTGGAGAGTTTATTGGTCAGATGGAACTAAGCAGCCATTATCAGGAAGAAATTGATGTGGTTGGTCAGGGAAACAGCTATCAGATTTACCGGCAGGAAAATGCAGATCTGAAACAGGCTGTAGCACCGGGAAAGGGAGTATTCCAGACAGAGTTTCGACAAGGGGAAGTAGACGGGGAGTTGTTTAATATTTACACCGTAACGCATTTTCCGGTCGTGAGCCGACATAAAGATTATCAGGACGCATATCTGACCAATGCCAGCGGAAGTGAAAAGAAACAGCTGCATGTATGGGAATCAAGTGCGTCGGCAGTTCTGATGGAAGGGACTCGAACAATGGAGAATGGAGATACTGAGAAGCCGGAGACACCAGAGATGCAGGATCCTTGTGCGGAGAGATTCTTCCTGACGATCCAGAAAGTGTGGAAAGACTTTTCTAATCCAAATCGTCCAAAGGAAATTCAGATTAAAATTACGAGAAAATACGAAAAAGACGGACAGGAGATCTGGGATACCACATTCAATGAAGACCCGTCGCATACCATTACTTTAAATGGAAAAGATCAGGAAAAGAACGTATGGAAGACAATTCTTCCGGATCTGGAAGTCTATCATGTAGAAACAGACAGTGCGGGGAATGTACTGGCGTCTTATAAATATCAATATGTCGTAGAAGAACTGAAGCCGGATGGCAGTGTTTTGAAGAAATATACGACCACATACGAATGGGGAAAAGATGCTTATTCGGTTGTGATCACAAATAAATATTGGGGATTCCTTCCGGGAACCGGGGGAATCGGTGCATGGATCTTCATGTTGGCAGGTGTTGCAGTTCTGGCGGTTACAATTTGCAGCAGGAAGAAAAAAGAAAGTCAGGGGGATAGAAAAAGAAAGTAAAATGCACACAGGTAGACCGGAAAAAAGGTAAAAGGAGAAAAAGAGATGAAAACACAAAAGAAATGGATCAAAAGTATGTTGTCAATTATCATGGCAGGAATCATGTTGTTTGGAATGACATTGACAACTCTGGCAGCAGGAGAATTAGAAACCAGGGCTGCTGAGAAAGGAACTGTTACAATCAATAATACGGTTGCAGGCAAGAACTTGACATATTATCAAATATTCACTGCAACAAAAAATGAAACAGCAGTTGCATATACGCTGAATCAGGAATTCGCAGGATTTTTTACATCAAATGAAAAATATGGGTGTACAGGTCTGGAAGGCGAGGCTCTTTCTCAGAAGGCATATGAGTATGTCAGTAATCAAGTAGAAGCCAATGTGAGAAAAACATTGTCTCAGGAACTTTTGGCCTGGACATTAGCGAATAAAAAGAATGGTACAACGACAACAACAACAGAAACGACAACAACGGTGTCTGATCTTGCATATGGATTTTATCTGTTTAATTTCGCAGGGGCAACCAATGTGGATGGAATTACAGGTGATGTAGCAACTCCGGCGATGCTGATCAATGTCACAGATCCTACTGTTACAATCAATATGAAGAGTTCTTATCCGGTTGTAGATAAGACTGCAGACGATCAAAATACTGCAATCGGAGATACAGTGACTTATACACTGACTTCTCATGTTCCGGATATGACAGGGTATGACTCCTATGTATTCAAATTTAAAGATACTCTGTCAGCAGGACTGACATTTGGGGAAATTACAGAAGTTAAGGTTGGAGATCAGCCACTGACAGCAGAGAGACAGTATAAACTGACTCAGGAATTAGAGAATCCGAATGCAATCACGATTGAAATTTTAGATTTTATCACCTACAAAAATCAGGCAGGACAACCGATTGTTGTGAAATATACAGCTACCGTGAATGAGAAGGCAGTTGTTGGTATGAATCCGAATACCAATGAGGCGAAGGTAGAGTACAGCAATGATCCTTCCAATCCAACTCTTGGAGTTCCATCTGTTCCAGATGTGGTAGATGTTCATACCTTTGATTTTACAGTAAACAAATATTTCATGGCAGATAAAACCAAATCTCCACTGAGCGGAGTTGGATTTAGATTATATTCGAATCCGGAATGTAATAAAGAAGTGAACGTTGTACAAGCGTTTGCAGGAGATGACCGGACAGCAGCAGTTTATCGAAAAGCAAAAGCAGAGGAGCTAGGGGTAGAAGCAATCACTCCGGCATCTGGTAAAATTCAATTCAAAGGATTGGATAAAGGAACCTATTATCTGAAAGAGACCACCACACCGGATGGATACAACAAGTTGACCGGTCCGATTAAGATTGAGATTACACCAACTTATGAAAAAGAAAAGCTGACGAAATATGATGTGAAATATACATATAATGATAAAGTAGTTATAGTTTCATCTGATCAAAAGGATCAGTCTCCGACAATCGAGGTTGAGAATAAATCTGGAACAGAACTTCCAAATACTGGAGGTATCGGAGCAGTCATCTTTACAATTGCAGGTGTTGCCATTCTGGCAGTTGTGATGATCTGTTCCATGAGAAGTAAAAAACGTAAACATTCATAAGAGAAGTATCATGCGGTCAGCATCTGACCGCATGATATTCATAATAATAGAGGAAAGGAAATAAGATATGCGAAAGACAGGACTGAAATTATTGAGGATCATGGGCTATCTTCTTGGCTTTTCTGTATTATTATACCCGACTGTGAGCAATTACTTGCAGGAAAAGAATGCAACGACGATCGTTTCGTCCTATGAGCAGATCCTGCAGGACATACAGCCGGAGGAGGAACGGCAGATTCTGGAACAGGCAGCAGCATACAATGCGTCACTTACAGCTTTAAATGCTATCGAAGATCCATTTTCCAACGGGACACAGACAGAGGATGAAGCGTATTTGAACGCATTGGATCTGGATGGAAACGGGATGATGGGATATTTGAAGATTCCAAAGATCCGCGTGACTCTTCCAATCTATCATGGAACAGAAGAACGGGTTTTGCAAAGTGGAGTTGGACATGTAGGAAATACGTCTCTTCCGGTTGGAGGAGACTCTACGCACAGTGTCCTGACTGGGCACAGAGGCTTGCCTTCTGCGGAACTGTTTACAGATTTGGATCAGCTGGAGATGGGCGATGTCTTTTTTGTGAAAGTGATGCATGAAACACTGGCATATGAAGTGGACCAGATTTTGACCGTGCTGCCAACACAAATCGAAGCGTTGAAGATTGAGCAGGGACAGGATCTGATGACTCTGGTTACATGTACCCCGTATTCTGTCAATACTCATCGGATCTTAGTACGGGGACACAGGATTCCATATGAAGAAAAAATAGAAGAGCAGGCAATGGCACAGAAGGCCGGGATGCCACTGCATTTGAAAATATTGCTGATCGGGTTGATCTGTCTGGGATTGATCTGGGGAACGATGAAGCTGATTAGTTTGAGAACACGGCCAAAGAAGCAGAAGAGGAGAAAAAGGAATGAGAAGAGGCGCAGGCATTAAAATGAAAGGCATTATTTCGATGCTGGCTGTCATCTGTCTGGGAATATGGGGCAGTACAGAGGTTCATGCTCAGGAAACCGGAATGATTCAGTTGGAATGTAGGGGAATTTTACCGAATCAACAAGAAGTTGTATTTCAAGGGGCGAAGTTTGTATTGTATCAGGTGGGACAGCCCACAGAAGCAGGATGGGAACTGACGGAAGAGTTCAGAATGTCTCAGATTCTACTCGGACCTACCGATGCATCGGGGCAAAGGGAGAGAGCAAAGTTATTGTGGAAATACACAAAGGAAAAGAAACTGGACGGTGTGACCAGTCAGACAGATAAAAATGGAATGCTTTCTTTTTCTAATCTGAGAGATGGCATCTATTTGATCGGACAAACAGAAGAGTATCTGGCAGAGGGAGGTTCTTTTGTATCTGCTCCGTTTTTGATCAGTATGCCGGTGACGGAAAATGGAACGTTTCTTTATAAAATAGAAGTCAGACCTAAAAGTGAGTGGGAAGGAGAGGCGGATATTCCTGTGACACAAAAACCAAATAACACGAAGCCCGGTACGTCGGTTGTGACAGGAGATTCCACGGATCCTGCACCATATTGTGTACTTGCTCTGTTATCCCTGACTGTGTTTTTGGCAGGAGGAAAACGAAAATAGATAAAAACAGGAAATCTCCGGAGTGATCCGGGGATTTTTTGTGTTGAGGCTGGAAGAGAAAGAAGAGGTCTGCTACAATAGAACAAGTACGAGAAATTCACCAGAAAGGAATCAATATGCTTCAGTTTATTTTAGGAAATAGTGGCGCAGGAAAATCACATTATTTATATGAAACGATCATCAAAGAATCGATGGAGAATCCAGGGCGCAATTATCTGGTCATTGTGCCGGAGCAGTTTACCATGCAGACCCAGCAGGATCTGTGCCGGATGCATCCAAATCACGGGATCATGAATATCGATGTGCTGAGTTTTGGGCGTCTGGCACACCGGATTTTTGAAGAAGTGGGGCAATCCGGGGCACAGGTGCTGGATGATGAAGGAAAGAACCTGATCCTTCGGAAGATCGCAGGGCAGTATGAAGACCAGCTGAAAGTGTTAAAAGGAAATCTAAAAAAGCAGGGCTATATCAGTGAAGTCAAATCTGTGATCTCAGAGTTTACGCAGTATGGGATCGGATTTGAAGAACTGGATCATCTGATGGAAGAGCTGGATCCGGAGAGTTTCCTATATTACAAGCTGTCGGATATCCGCATGGTCTATGAAGGATTTGAGCAGTTTCTGGCAGACAAATATGTTACCAAAGAAGAATTACTGGACGTACTCAGACAGAATGTAGCAAAGTCGCAGCTTTTGAAAGACAGTGTGATCGCTCTGGACGGATTTACCGGTTTTACTCCGGTACAGAATCGTCTTCTGGGAGAATTGATGGGATACTGTCTTGATATGTTTGTGACTGTGGTGATGGATTCCAGAGAAGATGCATTCCGATATACCCATCCATATCAGTTGTTTGCGTTGAGTAAGCAGATGGTGACCAGTCTGGTGCAGATTGCAGGAGAGCGAAAGGTAGAGATTGCAGATCCCGTCTGTGTATATGACAGACCGATATACCGTTTCCGAAACAATCCGGAGCTTGGATTTTTAGAGGAAGAGTTGTTTCGGTATTCCAGAAAGCAGTATCCAAAAGAAACAAAGAAACTTTCTGTGTATGTGGCAGGAAATCCGGGTATGGAAGCTAGGCTGACAGCACAGAACATTCGGAAAATGGTGAGAGAACATGGGTATCATTACCGGGATATTGCAGTGATCTGCAGCGAGATGTCAGTTTATGCGGATCACCTGGAGCGGGCATGCCGGGCGTATCAGATTCCGGTGTTTATGGATGATAAAAAGAGCATTCTATTAAATGCATTTGTAGAATATGTGAGAAGTTTGCTTGCCATGGCAGAACAGGACTTTTCTTATGCCAGCGTGTTCCGGTTTCTGCGGACCGGATTGACTGCATTTACAAGAGATGAGACGGACCGGCTGGAGAATTATGTGATCGCCGTAGGATTAAAAGGCTATAAGAAATGGCAGGCAGTCTGGGCGAGAAAGACTGTGTCTGTTGGAGAAGAAGAACTGGAACAGCTCAACGGGCTTCGTGTACGTTTTGTGGAAATGGTGGATGAGCTTGTGTTTGTGCTGAAACAGCGGAAAAAGACGGTGCGGGATATTTGTGAGGCAGTGTGCCGATTTTTTGAACAGCAAAAGATCCAGCAGAAATTAAGCGGGATGGAGCAGCAGTTTCAGGAAAAAGGAGCTCTTGCTCTGGCGAAAGAGTATGCGCAGATTTATCGGATCGTACTGGAGCTGTTTGACAAATTTGTGCAGCTTCTGGGTGAGGAAGAGATAACTCTGAAAGAATATTGTGAACTTCTGGATGCGGGACTGGAAGAGGCAAAAGTCGGAGTGATCCCGCCGGGAATGGATCAGGTGATGATCGGCGATGTGCAGAGGACCCGTTTGAAAAGCAATTTGAAAGCCTTGTTCTTTGTGGGGGCGAACGACACCCTGATTCCCGGCAATCTGGAGCAGGGAGGGCTTCTGACCGAGCGGGATAAGGAGTGGTTTCAAAAAGCAGATCAGCCCCTTTCGCCGGGAGTAAAAGAAAAAACTTATATCCAGAAGTTTTACCTGTATATGAATCTGACGAAACCGGAGGAATTTCTTCATATATCATATAGTAAAGTTTCGGCAGACGGAAAGACTCTCCGACCGGCTTATCTGATCTGGGATTTGAAAAAACTGTTTCCGCAGCTAGTGATCACAGAGGAGGAAGCCCTTCGTATGACTGAGCGGGAGCTGACGCCCGGGGAAGGTTTGGATTTCGTGATCCGGGGAGTCCGTGACCGGTATCTGGGAGTGGATGAATCGTGGAAAGAACTGTATACCTGGTATCACAAGAATGAGAGGCAGAAGGTGGCACGGATTCTGGATGCCGGTTTTTATCAGAAGAAAGCCGATACCCTTGACGAAGAGCAGGCAAGAGAATTGTATGGAGAGAATCCGAAATTCAGCGTAACCAGAATGGAGCGGTTTTCCGCCTGTGCATATGCCCATTTTCTGACGTATGGACTACATCTTTCTGACCGGGAACGGTATGAGTTTGAAGCCATGGATTTGGGAAATATCGCGCACCAGTCTATGGAACGATTTGCCAGAAAAGCTCAGGAAAAACGAGTGTCATGGCCGAAGATTGAGGAAGCGGCAAGAGATGCCATGATCGAGGAAAGTGTGGAGGAAAGTATCAAAGATTATGGGAATACGGTGCTTTATAGTACTGCCCGCAATGAGTATCTGATCGTGCGGATCAAACAGCTGATCCGGCGTTCTGTCTGGGCGCTGACCCGTCAGATGGAGAAAGGAGACTTTGAGCCAAGTGGCTATGAACTGAATTTTGGCAGCGGCAAGATTGACCGGATCGATACGTGTGAGGATGAAGATGTGGTTTATGTCAAGGTGACAGACTATAAGACAGGCATGAAAAGCTTTGACATTGTGGCACTGTATCATGGTCTGCAGATGCAGCTTCCGGTGTATCTCAATGTAGCACTGGAACTGGAAAAAAGAAGAGCAGAAGGAAAAGCAGTGGAGCCGGCAGGAATTTTCTATTATCGGATCAAAGACCCCATTGTAGATCGGGAGAAGGATGAAAAGACTTTAGAAGACAAGATCTTAAAGGAGCTTCGCCTGGATGGAATGATCAATGCAAAAGAGGAAGTGATCGAACATCTGGAACATCAGCTTACAGGAAATTCTGTCCTCAATCCGATCGGAAAGAATAAGGACGGAAGCCTCAGCCGCTATTCCAAAGTGCTGCCGCCGCAGGCGTTTGCCGCCATGCTTTCCTATACCAGAAAAAAAGAGTCACAGGTCAAAGAAAAGATTTGTATGGGAGAAGTACAGGCAAATCCATATGAATTAAAAGGGAGTACAGGCTGTGATTACTGTGCGTACCAGGATATCTGCGGGTTTGATCCAAGGTTGGATGGATATGAGTATCGAAGTCTGGAAGCGTATTCCAAAGAAGAAGTCATCCGCAGGATGGAAACGGAAATAGAAAACGAGGAGGAGCAGTCATGAGTGTACAGTGGACAAAGGACCAGCAAAAGGTCATCGAATTGAGAAATCGGAATATTCTGGTTTCTGCTGCTGCAGGTTCCGGAAAGACTGCAGTTCTTGTGGAGCGGATCATTCAGAGACTGTTGGATGAGAAGGATCCTCTGGATGTGGACCGGCTGCTGATCGTGACCTTTACGGAAGCAGCTGCGGCGGAAATGAAGGAGCGAATCCGGGATGCCATAGAGCATGCATTGGAAGACACACCGGAGAATGTCCACTTGCAGAGGCAGGCAACCTTGATCCACAGCGCCCGCATTACCACCATCCATAGTTTTTGTCTGTCTGTGATCCGGGAACATTTTCATGCCATTGATCTGGATCCCGGATTTCGGATCGCAGAAGAGGGAGAATTGAAATTATTGCGGCAGGATGTGCTGGAGGAAATGCTGGAAGCCTGTTATGAGGAAGGAACACAGAAGTTTCTGGAATTTGCGGAAAAGTTTTCTACAGGAAGAAGTGACAAGCAGTTAGAAGAAGTGATCCTGCAGTTATATGAATATGCAGGAAGTTATCCGCAGCCGGAAAAATGGCTGACAGAATGTGTGGACAACTATCGAGTGAACGAAGAAACCCTTTCGGATACAGGTTTTATACAGATTTTGCTGCAAAGTATCCATCAGAGTCTGGAAGGAGTGCAGATGCTTTTGCAGGAGGCACTTCACTTGTGTGAGGAATCAGACGGTCCGTATCTGTATGCAGAAGCAGTGGAAGCAGACCTGGAGATGATCCGGTCTGTGGAAACTGCAAAGACGTTTGTGCAGTTTTACGAGAAGATCCGCAACATCGGCTGGAAGCGTCTGTCTGCGAAAAAGGATGATACGATTGATCCTGTGAAAAAGGAACGGGTGAAAGTTCTGCGGGAAAAGGCAAAGAAGCTGGTGAAAGATCTGCAGGAATCCTGTTTTTACGAAACTCCTGAAAAATTGGCAGAAGATCTGCGAAACACGGCAGATACCATGGAAGAACTGGTAGAACTAGTACTCAGATTCGGACAGCGGTTCGCAGAGAAAAAGAGAAGCAAAAATGTGATCGATTTTCAGGATATGGAGCAGTTTGCACTTTGGATCCTGACAGAAGAAGCAGAGGGACAATTAGTGCCCTCTGTAGTTGCCCGGGAGTATCAGGAGCAGTTTGAGGAAGTGATGATCGATGAATATCAGGACAGCAATCTGATCCAGGAGGCGATTTTGACCAGTGTATCGACGGTGAGCCGGGGAGTTTATAATGTGTTTATGGTAGGCGATGTCAAGCAGAGCATTTACCGATTCCGTCTGTCCCGACCGGAATTGTTCATGGAAAAATATGATTCCTACAGTCTCCAGGACAGTGAAACCCAGCGGATCGATCTGGATCGGAATTTCCGAAGCCGCAGGGAAGTTCTGGATGCGGTGAATGATGTGTTTGAACAGATCATGCACAAGAGTGTGGGCGGTGTGGAGTATGATGCTCATGCGGCGCTCTATCCGGGAGCAGAATATCCAGAAAGCAGAGAGCAGAATGGGGCTTCGGCGAACCGGGCAGAACTTCTTCTGGTGGATGCGCAGGAATTAGAGGAGGAAGATACTGCGCGCCGGTTAGAGGCACGGGCAGTGGCAGACCGGATCAAGCTTTTGCTTCTGCAGGGACAGGTGGTGGATAAAAAGACCGGGGGATACCGCCCGGTACAGTATCGGGATATTGTGATCCTGACCAGAAGTATCAAAGGATGGGCAGACGTATTTGCACAGGTACTGGCAGAAGAGGGGATTCCGGCACATGTGGGAAGCCGGGAAGGATATTTTGAAACCTATGAGGTGAGCGTACTTTTGGATTATCTGCAGATCCTGGATAATGAACGGCAGGATCTTCCACTGACAGCAGTGCTGACCTCCCCGTTTGCAGGTTTGAATGCAGGAGAACTTGCAAAAATCAGAAGCGCTTATCCTGAAATTTGCTTTTATGAGGCAGTACATGCTTACGCGTCGGAAGATGGACGAAAGAAGGAGGAAGATTTGCAGCAAAAATTGCAGAAATTCCTGGCTCAGATTTCGCAATTTCGAGAGATACTGCCCTTTACCGCCATGCATGATCTGTTATGGGAGATCATCGAAAAAACAGGATATGGAATGTATATTTCTGCCATGCCGGGAGGTGCCCAGAGAATGGCAAATATCCAGATGCTGGTGGCAAAAGCAGCGGCTTATGAAGGAACCAGCTATAAGGGCTTGTTTAATTTTGTGCGGTATATCGAGCAGCTTCAGAAATACAATGTGGATTATGGGGAGGCCAACATTGCCGATGAGCAGGCAGATACCGTCCGGATCATGAGTATCCACAAAAGTAAAGGTCTGGAATTTCCGGTCGTCATTGTGGCGGGAATGGGAAAACTGTTCAATACACAGGATATCAGGGGCAGCATTGTGATCCATCCGGAACTGGGAGTGGGAATGGATGTGATCGATCTGGAAAAGAGAACAAAAGCGCCCACATTGTTGAAAAAAGTAATCCAGAAACAGGTGACGGTGGAAAATCTGGGCGAAGAGATGCGCGTTCTTTATGTGGCAATGACCAGGGCAAAAGAAAAACTGATCCTGGTCGGAGCGTGCAAAGAAGCAAGGGAGAAGCTGGAACAAGATTCGAAAAGAGAAAAGACGGCATTTCTTTCGTATCAGGTGCTTTCGGCAAATTCTTATCTGGACTGGGTACTTCCTGCCGCAGCTAGAAAAGACAGTCCTTTTGGAGTTACCATTGTGGACAGTCTGGGAGCGGCACAGATGGAAGCAGCACAGGAAGAAGCAGATGAGCTGACCCGCAATGTGCTGGAATACTGGGATGAAGGGCAGGTTCACGATGCAAGTTACCGCAAGACTTTGCAGAAACAGCTGGACTTTCAGTATCCATTTGAGGAAGAAGGAAAGTTCCAGATGAAATTTACGGTATCGGAACTGAAAAAACGAGCCTACCTGGAAGAAGAGGCAGGAGAGATGGTATATCAAGAGCCGGAAATGGTACCTCTGCTCCCTAGATTTTTAAGGGAAGAAAAGGAGGGTATGGGAGCCAGCCGGGGAACGGCATATCACAAATTTCTGGAGCTTTTGGACTTTGAGGGAGAATACACCAGGGAGAGTCTTCAGACCAGGCTGGCAGCATTTGTGGAAGAAGGACGAGTCAGCAAGGAAAGCGCAGCGGCGATCCGAACTGTGGATATTTTGAACTTTCTGCAAAGTGAAAGCGGCGGGCGGATACGAAAAGCGGCAAAGAACAAGAAACTGCATCAGGAGCAGCCATTTGTACTGGAAGTAGAGGCGAAAGAAATTTATCCGGATACAACCTGTGTCAGACCGCTGCTGGTGCAGGGGATCATAGATGTGTATTTTGAGGAAGAAGACGGACTGGTGGTACTGGATTATAAGACGGATCGGGTGAGGACAGAGGAAGAACTTGTCCGGAAATATCAGTCGCAGCTGGAATATTATGCCCGTGCCCTGTCACAGATTACAGGAAAAGCAGTGAAGGAAAAGATTATTTATTCTTTTGCACTTGGAAAGGAGATCCGGGTTTAGATGGGAAAAGCGATCATGGTCTGTCTGATGACAGTCAATATAATCACATTTTTGATGTTTGGCATTGACAAATGGAAAGCAGTCAGAAACAAATGGAGGATTCCGGAGAAAACGCTGCTCCTTCTGGCAGCAGTGGGAGGATCAGCGGGAGCTCTGGCAGGGATGTTCGTGTTTCGTCATAAAATCAGAAAGCCGTTGTTTTATCTGGGGATTCCGATGTTTTTGATGATACAGATCGGAATTGGAGTCTGGATCTGGCAAGGTTAGGGAGAAGACGGGCAGCAGAGAAATCTGTAGCCTGTCTTCTTTTGATTATCCGAAGAATTCTTTAGAAAATCTTAAATAATATTATATTGACAGTTAATATTATATAGAATATAATATGAGAAAAAGAACAGTATGATAAGAAAAATGACATAGAAAGGAGCGGTTGGATGGTATTTAATACAGGGGCAGCCCTGCTGGATGCGGTCGTACTGGCGATCGTCTCGCATGAAAGTGAAGGCACATATGGATATAAGATCACACAAGATGTACGAAGCGCCATCAATGTGTCAGAGTCTACCTTGTATCCAGTCCTTCGAAGACTTCAGAAAGACGAATGTCTGGAGGTATATGACCGCCAGTTTGACGGGCGCAACCGGAGATATTACAAAGTGACAGAAAAGGGGATGGCGCAGTTGAATCTGTACCAGGCAGAGTGGAAGAATTATTCCAGAAAGATCCAGGAGATATTTGAGGAAGGAGTGACAGGATGAGCCGAGAGGAATTTATGGCAGCATTGAAGAGACTGCTGGCAGATATTCCGGCAGAAGAGCGGGAAGAAGCGCTGCAGTATTATGAAGATTATTTTGACGATGCGGGCAGAGAGAATGAGGCAGAAGTGATCCGGGAGCTGGAGAGTCCGCAGCGTGTGGCAGAGAACATTAAGAGCGGATTCTTTCATACAGAAAAAGAAGGCGCCTTTACAGAGAATGGATATGAGGATGCCTGGGCGCCGAAAAGAGAGGTGCCGCAAAGCCTGGGAGCGGCACAGCAGGGGACGCAGAAGGAAGCCGGTTCTTATGAGGAGGAAAGGCAGAGGAATGGTAATTTATGGAAGATTCTGTTGATCATACTGATTGTTTTGGTGGCAGGTCCGATCCTCTTTCCGGTAGGAATCGGGCTGTTCGGGGTAATCTTTGGACTTCTGATCGCAGCAGTCAGTTTTTTCGTAGCTTTGTTGATCGCATCCCTGGCAGTTGTGCTTGCCGGATTTGTAATGGCTGTGGTGGGGATGGCAGTTGGATTTGCCATTCATTCCATTCCTGCGATGCTTTTGATGGCAGGGATCGGGCTGGTGTTGATCGCGCTGGGCGTGCTTGCCACAGTATTTGCCGGAAAATTATGTATGGTGATGTATCCGGCGATGTTTCGATTTGTAGTAGAGTTGTGCCGGAAACCGTTTCACAGAAAGGCGGTGTCAGAGTAAATGAAAAAAGGAGGGAAGGTTCTGCTGGCGAGTTGTGGTGTTTGTGCAGGAATCGGAGTGCTCCTGGCAATTTCAGGAATCGTATCGGGTGGTGTTGGAGATCTGATGAATTATGGAAGCGGGGAACTTTTGCATCTGGAGAATGACAGATGGAGCGAAGAGGAAGAAGACAAAGATTTTGAGAAACTGGATGCGCTGGGTGAATTAGAATTCAATGGGATTAAAGAACTGGAGATAGAACTGTCTCATGTACAGTTAATATTGGAAAGTTCAGACTCTGAGAGTTTTTCAGTTTCTACAGAGGATCTGCCGCAAGACCTCCAGGAAGATCTTGTTGTATCCAGCGAAGAAGAAAGTATCTGGGTCGGAGCCGGAGATATGCAGAGATGGAAAGAAGCAGGAAAGAACTATGCTGGGAAAGTGATCCTGCATATTCCGTCCAATTTGGAGATGCTTTCTGTTTCTATGGGGACAGGAACGCTGGATGCAAGTGATCTTCGTACGGAAGAACTGGAAATTTCTATAGGGACAGGCACGGCAAAAGTTGTGGGACTGGATGCCGAAGAGGGGAGTGTTTCTGTGGGAACCGGAACTGTAGAGATGGAAGGGCTGGTTCAGACAGAACTGGATATCGAATGTGGAGTGGGAATGGTCAGGTATCAGGATGCCGGAAATGTGACAGACTATAATTATTCGATTGGTTGTGGAGCTGGAAGCATCCGGTTGGGAGAAAAGACATTTTCCAAAGTGGCAGACACCAGAGAGATAGATCATCATGCGGCAAAAGAGATGGATATCGAATGTGGCATGGGAACTGTAGAGATTTCATTTATGGAAGGAGAATAAGAATATGGAACCAAAAAGATTATATCGTTCAAGAACAAACAGAGTATTATGTGGAGTATGCGGCGGGATTGCTGAATACTTTCATGTAGATCCGGTGCTGATCCGTCTGGGAATGGTGCTGTTTATCTGTGCCAGTGTGGGAACGGGATGTCTTGCATATTTTATAGCAGCTGTGATCATGCCGGATCAGAAATAGCGGAATGAACTGGGAAAAACAGGGCAATACTCCTGAAAAAGGAAGGAGATGCTCTAAACATGAAGCAGAAAAAGATTACGCGGGAAGACATTCTGATGATGGAAGAAAAGGACAAAATGAAATATGAGATTGCAGAGGAACTGGGACTTTTGGATCAGGTGTTGGAGAAAGGTTGGAAATCACTGTCCTCTAAAGAGACCGGAAGGATCGGAGGACTGATGACAAAGAGGCGTCAAAAGACCGGAGAAAGCAGCAGATAGAACAAGTAGTCTTCCAAACGAAAAAGGGCGGAAATGGATGCATGTAACAGTGCAGAAATTTTTGCTCTTTTATTTTTTGACAAAAATCCGATGAAATATTTAGGTAATACGCCAAGTTGTATTTCCGGATATTTTGTTATATAGTGAAAACAGTATGAAAAAATTTATATGACAGGAGGAAGGGAAATATGGAACAGAATGTATATAGAGAACAGATTATGGAGGGGGACATCTATCTGGGAATCGAACTGGGATCGACCCGGATCAAGGCCGTTCTGACAGGAGCAGACCACACCCCCATTGCATCCGGCAGCTATGGCTGGGAGAATCAGTATGAGAATGGTGTCTGGACCTATCATCTGGAGGAAATCTGGAAGGGGCTTCAAAGTTGTTACAGAGATCTGAAAGAGGATGTGCAGAAGCAGTATGGTGTTGTATTGAAGCAGATTAGGGCAATGGGAATCAGTGCTATGATGCATGGATATATGGTGTTTGATGAAAAGGAAGATCTACTGGTGCCATTTCGTACCTGGAGAAATACGATCACAGAAGAAGCTGCGGACTGTCTAACGGAAACGTTTCAATACAATATTCCGCAGAGATGGAGTATTGCACATTTATATCAGGCTATTTTAAATCAGGAGGAGCACGTTCCGAATATCCGGTTTATGACCACATTGAGCGGATATCTGCACTGGAAAATGACCGGAGAAAAAGTGCTGGGAATTGGAGATGCAGCAGGCATGTTCCCGATCGACTCCGTCACTAAGAGTTATGATGCCGGGATGCTGGAGCAGTTTGAAGCGCTGGTACAGAACCAGGGATATTCATGGGAGATTTCCGCGATCCTGCCAAAAGTATTATGCGCAGGAGAAGCTGCGGGATGTTTAAGTGAAGCGGGAGCCAGGCTTCTGGATCCATCGGGAGATCTTCAGGCGGGGATTTTCATGTGTCCTCCGGAAGGAGATGCAGGAACTGGAATGACAGCGACCAACAGCGTAGGAGTGCGTACCGGAAATGTATCGGCAGGCACCTCCGTGTTTGCAATGCTGGTATTGGAGAAAGCACTGACTCATGTCCATAGGGAAATTGATCTTGTGACAACACCTGTGGGAGATCCGGTAGCCATGGTGCACTGCAACAACTGTACGTCCGATCTGAATGCCTGGGTTGGGCTGTTTGCAGAATTTATGGAGACCATGGGAATGGAAGTGAATCAGAACCGCCTGTATCAGAATCTGTATCAGAAAGCCATGGAAGGAGAGCCAGATGGTGGAGATATTTTAGCATACGGTTATCTGTCCGGAGAGCATATCACAGGAATGGAAGAGGGACGCCCGATGGTCGTAAGAACTCCAGGAGCCAGATTTAATCTGGCAAACTTTATGAGGGTACATCTTTATACAGCATTGGGAGCATTAAAGACCGGAATGGAAATTCTGAAGAAGGAGGAAGGTGTGCAGGCAGAACGGATCATGGGACATGGTGGTCTGTTCAAGACAAAAGGCGTGGGACAGCAGATCATGGCAGATGCAATGGAAACTCCAGTAGCAGTGATGGAGACCGCAGGAGAAGGAGGAGCCTGGGGAATTGCACTTCTAGCTGCGTATACACAAGAGAAAGAAGGGCGGTCTCTAGATAAGTATCTGGAGCAGGAAGTATTCAAAGACAGCAAGATTGAAGTGCTTTCTCCAACCGAGGAGGGAGTTAGAGGATATCAGACGTTTATGGAGCGTTATACCAAAGGTCTTGTGATCGAGCGTACAGCCGTAGAGAATCTGTAGAAATTTTACGCAATACTTTACAAAGCTTCTCGTTTTTGATACAATTTTACGACTGAGGAGAAAAACGCAGGTGAGACAAATGGATGATACGATGAAGATCTTAAATATAGAACTCCGCAAAACAAGCGCAAAAGCTGCCATGCAGAAGGCAGTACAGTACATGGAAAGTGACTCCATCAACACGATGGAGATCATGACCATGGATATGCTGCTCTGGGGACAGGATACATCAGGATGGAAAGAGGCTGTGGAGTCCTTGGATCTGGTACTTCCGGGTGAGCTGGAACTTCTGGAGGCCGCGGGGATTACGGATAAGAACCTGCTGCGGGATACGGCCGGTCAGGTGTTCCTGAAGATGTTTCTGCGTTATGTACAACGCAACAAAAAGAGAGTATTTCTGGTGGCACAGTCAGAGTCGGAGCTGGCAGATCTGGAGAAAGCGATTCATGAATACGACAGGAAGCTGATTCTTGCCGGACATGGAATCCTGCCGGCGAATGGTTGTGGAGAAGAGCAGGTGATCAATGCAGTGAATGGAGCTGAGACGGATTGTATTTTTTCGATTCTTCCATCTCCACAGCAGGAGTTGTTTATTCAAGAAAACAGCGCACTGCTCAATGCCAGGATCTGGTTTGGATGTGGCAGTGTTCTAAAGGAAATATACATGAAAAAAAGAAAAAAAGGAAGAATTCAGCGATTTCTGCGAAAAAAAGTATTTCGCTATCTGGTGGGTCGGCAGCGGAGAAATGAAGAGGCCGTATAGCAGAGTTTGTATACTATGTATAATCGGGAAATTGTGAATTTTTTGTAAAAAACATGAGGAAATGCATAAAAAAAGTGGATTTCCTCTTTCTTTTTTTGCTGTTTTGCCTTAGTATATAAAATATGGGTTGTACAGGCACATTTTTAAGAGAGGAAAATTTGTGGAATGTGCACATGGATACATTAGGAATCGAGTAGATAAGCGGAGGAGAAAAAGTATGATTTCAAATCAAATACTTCAAAACACGATTGAAGGGTTAAAAGGAATTTCCAGAATTGATTTCTGTGTTCTGGATACAGAGGGAAAGGCGCTTGCTACTACATTTGATGATACATGGAATTACGAAAGCGCCGTGCTGTCATTTGTAGAGTCTCCGGCAGACAGCCAGGTTATTCAGGGATGTCAGTTCTTTAAGATTTTTGACGAACAGCAACTGGAGTATGTGCTGCTTGCAGGCGGAGAGAGCGAAGATGTATATATGGTAGGCAAGATTGCAGCATTTCAGATCCAGAGTCTTCTGGTAGCATATAAAGAGCGGTTTGATAAAGATAATTTCATCAAAAACCTGTTGCTTGATAACCTGTTGCTTGTAGATATTTACAATCGTGCAAAAAAATTACATATTGACACAGAAGCAAAACGTGTTATCTTTATTATTGAGACATCACACGAAAAAGACAGTGTTGCTTTGGATAATGTCAGAAACCTTCTGGGCGGGAAGTCCAGAGATTTTGTGACAGCGGTGGATGAGAAGAATATCATCGTTGTCAAGGAGCTGGCAGAAAGAGACGGAAACAGAGAACTTGAGAAGATGGCAAAAGAGATGATGGATCTGCTGCGCACAGAGACAGAGGATGATAAGATCCATATTTCTTACGGAACCATCGTCAGCGATATCAAGGAAGTTTCCAAGTCTTATAAAGAGGCGAAACTGGCTTTGGACGTGGGTAAGATCTTCTTTGATGAAAAGGATATTGTGGCATACAGTACGCTGGGAATCGGACGATTGATTTATCAGTTGCCAATCCCACTTTGTAAGATGTTCATCAAAGAGATTTTTGAGGGGAAATCTCCGGATGAATTTGATGAAGAGACGCTGACAACGATCAACAAGTTTTTCGAGAACAGCCTCAATGTATCAGAGACATCCAGACAACTTTATATTCACAGAAATACTCTGGTGTACCGGCTGGATAAGCTGCAGAAGAGCACAGGGCTTGATTTGCGCGTTTTTGAAGATGCGATCACATTCAAGATTGCTCTGATGGTTGTAAAATATATGAAATATATGGAGACACTGGAATATTAAAGTGGATGTACCAGAGAGAACGTATGAATAATTAGGAGGAGCATGATGATTGAATTAAGAGATGTAACGAAGGAGTATTCCAAAGGGAATGCTGCGTTAAACGGCGTGTCTGTTAAGATCGAACAGGGAGAGTTCGTCTTTATCGTTGGCGACAGTGGTTCCGGAAAATCAACTTTGATTCGTCTGATCATGAAAGAACTGGAGCCGACAGAAGGCACGATCATTGTGAACGGACAGAATTTAAAGCGGATGAAACATCGTAACATTGCAAAATACAGAAGAGGGATCGGAGTTGTATTTCAGGACTTCCGTCTTTTGAAAGACCGTAATATTTATGAGAATATTGCATTTGCACTTCGGGTTACAGAGACACCGACCAGAGTCATCAAGAGAAAAGTGCCGGCAGCCCTTTCTCTGGTAGGTCTGGCACAGAAGTATAAGTCTTTCCCGAAAGAACTTTCCGGTGGAGAACAGCAGAGAGTTGCGATCGCAAGAGCGATCGTGAACGAACCCGCAATTTTGCTGGCTGACGAGCCGACCGGTAACCTGGATCCTACAAACTCATGGGAGATCATGAGTCTGTTAAAAGAAGCCAATGACAGAGGTACGACAGTACTTGTTGTAACGCATAACCAGGAGATCGTAAATGAGATGAACGAGCGCGTGATTACGATGAAACAGGGCGTGATCGTGAGTGATGAACAAAAAGGTGGGTATATAGATGAGGATTAGTACATTAGGATATGTAGGAAAACAGGGTGTGAAAAATATCGGGAGAAATAAGATGTTCTCCATTGCATCCATTGCAACGATGTCAGCTTGTATTTTTCTGTTTGGTCTGTTCTTTTCCATCGTGCTGAATCTGCAGCATTTTGTAAAGATGGCAGAAGAAGGTGTGGCGATCACCGTCTTTTTCGATGAAGACGCGACGGAGAGTCAGATTGAGGATATCGGGGATGAGCTGCGCGGCAGAGAAGATGTTTTGAAAGTAGAATATGTGTCAGAAGATGATGCGTGGGACAGCTTTAAAGAAGAATATTTCGGAGATAATCCAGAACTTGCAGAAGGATTCCGTGATGACAATCCGCTGGCAGGATCCAGCAGTTATGCGGTGTATATGAAACCACAGGCAGACAGTAGCAGCAAGAATATGATCTCCAAAAGTAAATCCCTTTCGGCAACACAGAAAGAGCTTGTAAAATTTGCACAGGGACTGGATGGAGTTCGGAAAGTGAATAAGTCAGACGTTGTGGCAAACACACTTTCCAGTGTCAATGTATTGGTAGGATATGTATCTGTGGCGATCATTCTGATCCTGTTTGGTGTATCCATCTTTTTGATCAGCAATACCGTTACTATGGGTATCACGATCCGAAAAGAAGAGATTGCGATCATGAAATACATCGGGGCCAAAGACTTTGTTGTACGGTCTCCATTCGTGATTGAAGGTCTTCTGATTGGTGTTGTTGGGGCGGTGATCCCGCTTGCACTTTTGTATGCGCTGTATGGCAAAGCGGTTGGATATGTGATGACAAAATTCAGTATTCTTAAGAATATTGTAGATTTCCTTCCGGTAGGAGATGTCTACCGTTATCTGCTTCCAATCGGAATTTTATTGGGAGTTGGTATCGGATTTTTAGGAAGTTTCTTTACAGTACGTAAGCATTTGAAAGTATAGGTGAGTATATGAAAGAGCGGATGAAAAGAATTGCGGCGTTATGTCTGGTATCAGCACTCGCCATGGGAACAGTGCTTCCCGTACAGGCAGAGACCGTACAGGATGCACAGAAGCAGGTAGATGAACTTCAGCAGCAGAAGGACAGTGTACAGGCGGAAAAGAACAGTGTGGAAGAAGAATTGAAGAAAATCGCCACACAGATGGAAGCGACGCAGAAAAAACTGGATGAAAAACAGGCTGAGATCACTCAGGCAGAAGAAGATCTGGTACAGGCAAAAGTAGAAGAAAACACACAGTACCAGAGTATGAAGATCCGGATTAAATATATGTATGAGAACGGAAATACAGAGTTTATCGAAGTACTGGCAGACAGTGAGAATATCAGCGACTTTTTGAATAAGACGGAATATATTTCCCAGTTGTCAACATATGATAGAGATAAGCTCAAAGAGTTTCAAAAGACTGTAAAAGCGGTGGAAGAGCAGGAAGCAGCCCTCCAGGCAGAGTATCAGGAGCTCAACACCCTGCAGACGGATCTTGTGAATCAGCAGACCCAGGCACAGAATCTGTTAAAAGAAAAAGATGTGAAACTGGCAGATTTAAGTAGTCAGTTAGGCAGCAAGATGGAGACGCTGCAGAAATTGGTGGCAGAAGAAAAGAGACGTCAGGAAGAAGCGGAAGCTGCAAAACAACAGCAGCAGCAACAGCAGCAGAATCCTCCGGCAGGAGGCGGTTCCGTTGTTGCTCCGCCTACATCAGGCAATGTTTCCAGCGGAAACGGCTATTTTACACATCCGTGTCCGGGAATGACGTATCAGTCCAGTTATTTTGGAGAAATCCGTGAATTCGAGATCGGCGGACATAAAGGGAATGATTATGCTGCACCGGTGGGAACACCAACTTATGCAGCAGCAGCAGGCCGTGTGATCATTGCAGGATACAGCAGCAGTGCCGGAAACTGGGTTGTTATCGACCATGGAAATGGTCTGGTGACAAAGTACATGCATCACAGCAGTATTTGTGTGAGTGCAGGACAGTATGTAGAGCGTGGGCAGCAGATTGGCGCAGTAGGTTCTACCGGACAGTCTACCGGACCACATCTGCATTTCCAGGTAGAAAAGAATGGAGTTGCAGTCAGTCCGGATCAGTATTTTTAGAATACCGAAAGTTGGCAGTAAAGTATGAAGATACATAAAAGTTTTATAAAAGGGGCGCTGACAGGCGCCCTTGTTATGTTATTAGCAGTTGGTGTCTGCACGAAAATCCCGTATGTTGCAGAGTTACTCTCTCCCGGAGACAGTGTGACGGCAAAGCAGGAGCGGGCAGAAAAGAAAACAGAAGAAAAGTTTCGCAGGATTGAACAGATGATCGATGAGTATTATCTCTACAGCGATGAAGTGAAAGAGGAGGATCTGGAAGATGCCGTATATTCCGGATTTTTGAGTGCGCTTAATGATCCGTATACTGTTTATTATAATGAACAGGAGACAAAAGAGATCAAAGAGAGTACTTCCGGTGAGTATTCTGGGATTGGGGCAGCCATGATGCAGAATCTGGATACCGGAGAGATCACCATCACAAAAGTGTATGAGGACAGCCCGGCAAAAGAGGCAGGAATGCTTGCAGGAGATATCTTATATCAGGTGGATTCCAGAGATGTGGCTGATCATGATTCCTCAGAAGTGGTTTCCTGGATCAAAGGAGAAGAAGGAAGCAAAGTTGATCTGTATGTATATCGGGGAGAAGAACGAAAAGAATACAAATTAACGGCGGTTCGAAGGAAAATCCAGACTCAGACAGTTGAATATGAGATGAAAGAAGAACAGATCGGGTATCTTTCTGTACAGGAATTTGAAGATGTGACATTGGAACAGTTTCGGACTGCATTGGAAGATTTGGAAGCACAGGGAATGAAAGGTCTTGTGATCGATCTGAGAAATAATCCGGGCGGAAATCTGGATACTGTGGTGGAGATGCTGCGCCTGATCCTTCCGAAGGGAACGATCGTATCGATTAAAGATAAATATGGAAATGAAGAGACGTATGACTGCGATGGAACTCATGAATTTCAGAAGCCGCTGGCAGTTCTGGTGAATGGCTATAGCGCAAGCGCCTCTGAGATTTTTGCAGGTGCGGTGAAGGATTATGGGATTGGAACCCTTGTGGGCACGACAACATTTGGCAAAGGAATTGTGCAGGAATTGTTTAGTTTCAAAGATGATACTATGATCAAGATCACCACTGCAGAGTATTTTACACCAAGCGGAGAGAATATCCATAAAAAGGGGATCCAGCCGGATGTGGAAGTAGAGTATGTATATGATGCAGTGATGCCCGAACGGGATCCACAGCTGGAGAAAGCTTTGGAAATTGTGAAAGGCGGATTCTAAACAAACAGGAAAACATGGAGAGGATGTTTTCCTGTTTTTACTTTGACAGCCAAAAACCCACTTGTTATAATAAAGTATAAATGGATCGGACTGATGAAAAAACGTCAAAAACAGTGGAAATGAGGGGGCTTATGTTTGGAAGAAAATGCTGCTATTTGTGTGGGGGAAAACTGGTTAACGGACGTTGTCAGGAGTGTGGACTGGACAATGAAAAGAGCGCAGGCAAGACTTATCGGCTGAATGAAAGTTCTAGGATGCAGGAAGAATGGATGCAGAGAGAACAGAAGAAAAAGCCAGGGATCGTACTGCTGACAGTACTCGTGGGAATTTTGGCAGTGACAGTTGGAATAGCCGGACTGATTGGCTATCAGATCGAAAAAGAACAGGATCAGGTGATCGTTCCACCAGGGGAAGAATATGATGAATATGGTTATGTGACAAGAGAGCTTTCGCAGACAGGTGACCTTTATGATAACAGATTGACCGGAGGATATTATGAGGTTGGTGTTCAGATCCCGGAGGGAATTTATACCGTGGAAGTCCAGGAGGGAGAGGGCGCAGTATACCTGAATGATGATGAAAATGGCATATACATTTTTCAGCAGATGGGGGTACATGCGACAGATCCAAGTCAGTTGTCTATCCTGGAGGATCTTAGGCTATATGATGGGGCATTGCTGGAAGTAAAGAGTGGAGTCTCTTTGCGCTTTATTTCTGATTGTGCACAGACAGAGCAGCTTCATGGAGAGGAGAATACGCAAAAAGAGTCGATACGTCTGGAAATGGGACAGACACTCACTGCGGGAAAAGATTTTCCGGAAGGTGTATATAACCTGAAGTCGGACCCGGATTGGAATGACCTGGTCATGACGCTTCCCAAAAAGTATCTGAAAGAGTATGTCCAGACAGGAGAAGAAAGGCAGGAGATCATCCATTTTACGCCAGATCCATGGGAGCAAAGTTATGCCAATGTTCCGATCCCGAAGGGGGCAAAGGTGAGAGTAGCGGGAGCTGGTCTGACATTGGAGCCGGCACCACGGATCAGTTCTTCTGATTATGGGAAATTTTATCAGGTACGATAAACAAAAGAGAATGTGGGGAAAGAGAGGAAAGGCGCATGAATGGACTGCATTTACAAACAGTGCTGCAGGCGGGGCTGGTAGTCCTTTTATCTATGGGATATTTGTATCATATCCGGGAGGGAACTTCCTGGATCTTGACGAGAAGGGAAGATAACAAGAGACAGAAAAAGGCAGAGAAAAGGGTCGATCAAGGAGTATTTCTGCTGCTTTTAGCAGCATGGCTTCTGTTTGTGGTACCGATACTCTTGGATTTTCCGTATTTCGTGAATGAAAAATACGAGGTGGTGACAGGGATTGTGACCAGCGAGGATATCCGGGAACCAGAGAAGAAAAAGGTGAGAAATCTTGTGGTACAGGATTATATGAGCAAAGAAGAAGTCCTGGTCCATGTCATGGAGAAAGGGGTTCCGCATGGTGCGATCGTGGAAGTGAAATACCTGCCTCATACGGATAATGGAGAGGTATTATTTATGAAAGTGGATCGTGACGAGGGGCTGCAGATGGCAGTTTCTTTGAAACGGAATACCGTGCTGCGGGATGTTGTAATGCTGGCAGTGCTGCTGCTTGGATTGTTTGAAGTCTGGGTCTGGATCCATGCGAGAAATGCAAAGCACGATCAGAATTATTGTTTATAAAAAGTTTAGAAAGTTCACAGTTTTATTAGCACTCAATTCAAAAGAGTGCTAATTTTGTGTTGACTTTTAAAATCCAGTGTACTAAAATACTCCATAGACAAGAATAACCTGCAGATCAGGTGAGTTTGAAGAGAAAGAGGAGTGTTTTGATATGGGAACAAAAAAAGGTAATTTATCTATCGACAGCGAGAATATATTTCCGATCATTAAAAAGTGGGTATATTCTGACCATGATATTTTCATCCGTGAACTGGTATCTAACGGATGCGATGCAATCACAAAATATAAAAAGCTGGATATGATGGGTGAGTGTGAGCTTCCCGATGATTATAAAGGAAAGATCCAGGTGATCGTAAATCCAGAAGAAAAGACACTGAAGTTTATCGATAACGGAATCGGTATGACAGCAGACGAAGTAGAAGAGTACATTACACAGATCGCATTTTCCGGTGCGACTCAGTTTTTGGAAAAATACAAAGATAAGACAACAGAAGATGAGATGATCGGACATTTCGGTCTTGGTTTCTATTCTGCATTCATGGTGGCGGACGAAGTACACATTGATACTCTGTCTTACAAAGAAGGGGCAGCACCGGTACACTGGGTGAGTGAAGGTGGTACCGAGTATGAGATGCAGGAAGGCAACCGTACAGAAGTCGGAACAGAGATCACATTATATCTGAATGAGGACAGTCTTGCATTTGCGAATGAATACCGTGCAAGAGAAGTTCTGGAGAAATACTGTTCCTTCATGCCGGTAGATATCTTCCTTTCCAAAGCGAATGCAGAGCCGGAATATGAGACCATTGATGAATCAGAAGTGCTGGATACAGATGAAGTGGTAGAACATATCACAGAAGAGCCAAAGGAAGGCGAAGAGGGAGAGACAAAGCACAAGGCAAAAATTGTGAAGCGTCCGGCTTCTTTAAGCGACATCCATCCGCTTTGGACAAAGAATCCAAGCGAATGTGAAAAAGAGGATTACATTGATTTCTACAGAAAAGTGTTTATGGATTACAAAGAACCGCTGTTCTGGATTCATCTGAATATGGACTATCCATTCAACCTGAAAGGAATCCTGTACTTCCCGAAGATCAACACAGAGTACGATTCCATTGAAGGAAAGATCAAACTGTACAACAATCAGGTGTTTATCGCAGATAACATCAAAGAAGTCATTCCGGAATTTCTGATGGTATTAAAAGGTGTGATTGACTGTCCGGATCTGCCGCTGAATGTATCCAGAAGCGCGCTGCAGAATGATGGATTTGTAACCAAAGTTGCAGATTATATTTCTAAGAAAGTTGCAGATAAACTGAATGGAATGTTTAAAACAGACCGGGAGAATTATGAAAAATACTGGGATGACATCAGCCCGTTTATCAAGTTTGGATGTCTGAAAGACGAAAAATTTGGAGAAAAAGTAAAAGATTCTATGTTATTTAAGAATCTGGATCATAAGTATCTGACACTGGAAGACTGCATCAAAGCAAATGGCGGTGAGACTGCAGAATCAGAAAAGGCAGAAGAAACAGAAGATTCCGGTGAAGAAAAAGAGACACCAAAGACAAATATCTTCTATGTAACAGATGAACAGCAACAGAGCCAGTATATCAATATGTTCAAGGAACAGGGACAGGATGCAGTGATTCTGACACACAATATTGACTCTGCATTTATCACATATCTGGAGCAGAAGCATGACAATGTAAAATTCCAGAGAATCGATGCAGATGTTCATGAATCTTTGAAAGCAGAAGTGGCAGAAGAAGAGAAGGAGACATTCCAGAAAAATGCAGACAGCCTGACTGAGATTTTCAGAAAAGCTTTGAATAACGAAAAACTGGATGTCAAAGTAGAAAAATTAAAAGATGAGAATATTGCTTCCATGGCAGTGTTATCCGAAGAGTCCAGACGAATGGAAGAAATGATGAAGATGTATGGAATGGGCGGTATGGATACAGGCATGTTTGGAGGACAGGCATCTCTGATCTTAAATGCAGAGCATCCACTGGTAAAATATGTGGTAGAGCATAAAGAGGGAGAAAATGTGGAACTGATCTGCAAACAGCTCTATGACCTTGCACTGCTTGCACATAAGCCATTGAATCCAGAAGAAATGACAGCATTTGTACAGAGAAGTAATCAGATCATGATGCTTTTAACAAAATAAAAGTTGGAAGAGAGTACGCGAAAGAACGAGAAAATTCGATTTTTTGCGTACTCTTTTTTTGTATAACACAGGAGACTGATAGAATTTATATGACAAGAAAATGACGGAAAATTGCACAAAATAGAATTGGAATCGGCGGGAAAAGCTGTGAAAAATTGTTGATTTCGCTGTATTTTTTTATAATTCAGAAAAATGGACATTTGTCCTTTTAACTCCGGGAGTTCTGATAGATAATAGGGATAAGAGAGGATGTGGGGGATAGAATCAAAACAGGCAAAGAGGGGATCAGCAAATGGATATTTTTAATGAGCTGCCGCTAAAAAAGCGGGAATACATGAAATGTCTGTTCCAGAATTGTACAGAAGAAGTGAAATATTATATGACGTTGGTAGAGGTGGAGGAAGACACCACACTGATCAAGGCGGGAGAACCGTGCAGTAATATTTATATGATCCTGTCAGGAAAAGTGACTGGGATCGACTGGCCGATCAATGACAGAGCCTATTCCTTTCAGGATTTTGGCCCGGGAGATTTCTTTGGGGAGATTGAGTGCTTTGCAGATCTGACGAATTACCGGATCAGCGTCATCACAGTGACAAAATGCAAAGTTCTTGTGATCCCTGCAGTTCTCTATATGGAATGGCTTCAAAAGGATGTGGATGCATTGTATTCCCGATTCAAGGTGAATACGCGGAGATTGATCACGCAGACGACAGATGCCAGAAGATATTTATTTCTGGAAGGAAAGGAACGTCTGGTATTATATCTGGTCCGAAAGTACGAACGGAAGATGGCAGGAGAGCAGATGGCAGATCTGAATTTAGAACAGACCAGAAATCAACTGTCTGAAGAAATCGGTTTTTCGACAAAGACGCTTTCAAGAAATATTAAGATTCTGGAAGACATGGGATTTCTGAAGATACAAAAGGGGAAGATCCATATTAAAAAAGAACAGTATCAGTTGATGAAAGCATATATCGACCAGCACATATATGGGGAAATTTAAGATCAGCAAAAAAGTAAAGGAGGAAAAGAGAATGTATGTAGGTAAGAAAGTGACTCGCATCGATGCACATGATAAGGTGATCGGACGAACACGGTATACAGATGATCTGTGCGATAAAAGTGCATATATCGCACGGGTGTTACATGCTACGATCGCACATGGAAAAGTGGTATCCATCGATACCGAAGAAGCAAAGAAGATACCTGGAGTTGTGAAAATCCTCACTTGTTTTGATCTGGGAGAGAAACACTATTTTCCAACAGCAGGTCATCCCTGGTCTACAGACCCGAATCATCAGGATGTGGCAGACCGTCTGCTTCTGACGGATGAGGTTCGGTTTTATGGGGATGATATTGCGGCAGTTGTAGCAGAAGATGAGGTGGCAGCAGCACAGGCGCTGTGGGCGATCCGGGTAGAATATGAAGAGTATCCGTTTGTTCTGGATGTGCAGGAGGCCATGAAAGACGGCGCTCCGCAGCTGCATAAGGAATTTCCGAATAACATTTTAAAACATACAACCATCAACAAGGGAAACTATGAGGAAGCCATCAAAGAGCCTGGACTGACGAAAGTAGAAGGCTGGTACGAGACACCGGCAGTACAGCATTGCCACATTGAGAACTTTATCTGTACAGCAGAAATGGAGGGAGATCGGATTAACATTGTGGCATCCACCCAGATCCCACATATTGTGCGAAGAGTGGTCGGTCAGGCGTTGGGAATGGACTGGGGGAAGATCCGCATCATCAAGCCGTATATTGGAGGTGGGTTTGGAAACAAACAGGATGTGTTGTATGAACCGCTGTGTGCATGGCTCTGTACTCAGGTAGGTGGCCATCTGGTAAAATTGGATGTGCCAAGAGAAGAGACCTTTGTCTGTAACCGGATCCGTCATTCGATCCGAAGTCATATTATTTCCTGGGTGCGGCCGGATGGAACCTTTGCGGCAAGAAAACTGGAAGCATTTTCCGATCAGGGAGCGTATGCATCTCATGGACACAGCATTGTGGCAAAAGGAGCCGGTGCATTTCCGCAGTTATATCCATGTGACAATGTAGAAGTGGATGCATATACGGTATTTACGAACAAACCAGTTGCCGGCGCAATGCGAGGATATGGGATTCCGCAGGCCATGTGGGCAGTGGAAAGTCATACAGAAGATATTATTATGAAGATGGGATTTGATCCGATCACATTCAGACGTCAGAATCTGATGCCGGTTGGATATCAGGATCCGATGTCGAAGAATGAGTTGTATTTTGACAGCTTCAATCAATGTCTGGACAAAGCCATGGAAGCCATTGATTACGAAAGAAAGTATAAAGAATATCAAGATCAGACAGGGGAGATCCGACGGGGGATTGGTGTTTCTATGTTCTGGTATAATACCGCGGTATGGCCGATCTCACTGGAGACTTCTTCCTGTCGTATGGTTCTGAATCAGGATGGCTCCCTGCAGGTTCAGCTGGGAGAAACAGAGATCGGACAGGGAGCAGATACCGCATATGCCCAGATGACGGCAGATGTGCTTGGTGTTCCGATGGAGAACATACATATTGTATCCTGCCAGGATACGGATGTCACACCGTTTGGTACCGGAGCTTATGCATCCCGCCAAACTTACACCGCAGGATTTTCCATCCGTCAGACTGGAATTCTCTTGAAAGAACGCATTTTGGAGTATGCCCATGAACTGACTAGAATGCCGGTTTATAATCTGGATATCCGGGATGGCATTATTATCCGGGTTACAGACGGAAGAGAAATGATGTCGCTGGGCGAGCTGGCTACGGAGGCATTGTACAGTCTGACAAACAGCAAACATCTGACGGCGGAAAGTACAGCGCAGATCAAATCCAATGCCTATTCTTTTGGATGCACCATTGCAGAAGTAGAAGTGGATATTCCGATGTGTAAAGTAAAATTGTTGAATGTTGTGAATGCACATGATGCGGGTACGCTGATCAATCCAGCACTGGCAGAAGCACAGGTACACGGCGGCATGAGCATGGGAATTGGATTTGGGTTATCGGAAAAACTCATCTTCGATGAAAAAACAGGAAGAACATTGAACAATAATCTGCTGGATTACAAATTATCTACTTTTATGGATCATCCGAGATTGAAAGCAGTGTTTGCAGAAAATCCAGAGCCGACCAGTGCATATGGAACAAAGGCACTGGGAGAACCGCCGACATGTTCGGTGGCGCCTGCAATTCGAAATGCGGTATACCATGCAACAGGAGTGAGAGTCAATGAAGCTCCGGTGAATCCTCACAATCTGTTCCGCAGATTTGAAGAAGAAGGTATTTTTTAGAAAACAGGAGGTTTACGGTTATGTATGATATAAAAGCGCTATATGAAGCCGAGAGTGTGCAGCATGCGATTTCCCTGCTCCAGGAGCATCCGCAGGCACAGATCATTGCAGGGGGAAGTGATGTGCTGGTACAAATGCGGGAAGGCAAACGTGCAGGAAAAGAGCTGGTAAGTATCTATGGGTTGGATGAAATGAGAGGGATCAGCTACGAAGAGGATGGAGCAATCCGCATTGGCTCTCTGACCAGTTTTTCGCATATTACAAAGGATCCAATCATTCAGAAACATATCAATGTACTGGGAGAAGCTGTGGATATGGTCGGAGGACCGCAGATCCGAAATATTGGTACCATCGGGGGAAATACATGCAACGGAGTGACATCGGCAGATTCTGCTTCGACTTTACATGCATGGGATGCGGTTGTGGAGATCACAGGACCAGAAGGCGTTCGCAGGATCCCAATCCATGAGTTTTACATCAAGGCAGGAGTGGTAGATCTGAAACCCGCAGAGATCCAGACTGCCATTCTTATTCCGAAGAAAGCATATGAAGGATATCAGGGACATTACATTAAATATGCCATGAGAAATGCCATGGATATCGCAACCACAGGATGTTCGGCTAATGTAAAATTATCGGAGGACAAACAGATCATCGAAGATGTAAGGATTGCCTATGGAGTTGCAGGTCCGGTACCCATGCGTGCTCCGTCTGCAGAGGCAAAAGCGAAAGGGAAAGCAGTCAGTCAGGAGACCGTCAAAGAATTTGCCAAAGCGGTTTTGGAGGACATCAATCCGCGTGACAGCTGGCGGGCTTCCAAAGCATTCCGTCAGCATATCGCAGTGGTGCTTGCAGAACGTGCCTTAAAAGAGGCAATCCGTCTGGCAGGAGGTGAAATCAATGAGTAATCAGTATAAACGGGTACATTGTACGATCAATGGAAAGAAAGTGGAAAAGATGGTGGATGTCCGGGCATCGCTTACAGATATGCTCCGGGATGATTACCGTCTGACAAGTGTAAAAAAAGGCTGTGAGGTCGGAGAATGCGGCGCATGTAATGTGATCATTGATGGAGAGTGCTTCAATTCCTGCATTTATCTGGCTGTTTGGGCAGATGGAAAAGAGGTACTCACGCTGGAAGGTCTTGCAGGGCCCAATGGAGAACTTTCGGATATCCAGCAGGCGTTTATTGATGAAGCAGCGGTACAGTGTGGATTTTGTACACCGGGATTTATTATGAGTGCAGTGGAGATCCTGGAAGCAAAAAGAGAGTTTTCCGATGAGGAGATTCGGAAATTATTATCCGGACATCTTTGCAGATGTACAGGATATGAGAATATTTTCCGGGCAGTGAAAAAGACCATGCTGCGACGGCTTGGAAAAAGTGAAGAGGCGGAATTGGTATAACGTGATGAAATAGAAACGGGAGAGGCTGAGGTACCTATTGAGGGGCAGCAGTCTCTCCTGTTTTTGTTGTGGAAGATCAGATTCAATGGAGATTACAGGATTTCGAAATCGATTCCTTTTTTCTGGAAAAATTTCTGTACCATGGTATCCCATGCCTGTTCCAGAGACTTGTCCATGGAAAAAGATTTGAAGGAAGTGCCTGTGATGCACTGAAGACCGGTGGAATCGTAGCGGAGATTCAAATAGAGTCCCTGAACCTCTTCGACATGTAATTCCAGTTCGTTTTGTTCAATGAGACGGGCGATATTTTTCGGTGACAGGCTGAATACAAAACGGAAACCAAGAGGCGTCCGTTTTCCTTTGATGAGGGAAAAACAGTATTCGCGGAGCTGTTTCCAGTATGCATATTCGGGAAGTGAGCCCATCTGTTCCAGCTCTTCGGAAGTATAAAAATGTTTTTGGATAAATCCGTCTATTTTGAAAGTATTGAATGTCGTAATCTCGCCCTCGATCAGAAGAAACGGATCAAATGTTTCCATTAAGAGAAGATGTGACATACATGCTTTGATATTCGTTAGTTTGAATGCGATCATAAGGAAACCCTCCTAAATAAAAATACAATATCTGGTTCGTTTATCATACCATAAATGGAAGGGAAAAGAGAGAACATTTTGAATAAATAAAAAATTTGTAAAAATGGGAAGATAGATATTGATTACAGAAAAATTCTATAGTATTCTGAGATAGACCAAATGGTCTAAAAGAAAGGCTTGGAATTATGAAAAAAGAAGAAAAGACAAAACAGACGCGTGAAAAAATTTTGCATGCGGCATTGATTGAATTTGGTAGCAAGTCCTATGATGCAGTTTCCTTAAATGCAGTCTGCAGTAAATATCAGATTGCAAAAGGATTGATCTATCATAATTTTAAAAATAAAGATGAACTATATCTTAAGTGTGTGGAAAAAAGTTTTGAAAGACTGATCTGTTATCTGAAAGAAGCTGGAATAGAGGCAGAAGGGGTCAGGGGAGAAATTCAGCAGTTTTTAGAAAAAAGAGAGGAATTTTTTGAACAAAATCCATATGACAGGATGATTTTTTTTAATGCGATGCTGTTTCCGGCAGAGCATTTAACAAAAGAACTTTTTCAGATCACCAGTCGATATGAGGTGTATATCAGAGAACGCTATCAGAAACTGTTGTCCAAGATCCGGTTAAGAGATGGTATCAGTCTGGATCTGGCAGTGGAATATTTGATCCTGTTTCAGAATGTGTACAATAGCTATTATCAGAATAAAGCAAGTAAAGCAGGAGATTTTACACAATTTATCGAAGAACACGATTTGAAGATTTCTGGATTTCTGGATATGATCTTATATGGGATCAGTACAGAAGAAAAGGTGAGATAATATGGAAGAAATGACATTTGAAGAAGTGATAAAATTGAAAGAACCAGAGAAAATACTGGAGTCTGCAGCTCCATTTCAAAAGCTGATCATGCAGTATCAGTGTGCATTGTTGGAGGTGAAGACAAAATTTGAGGTATTGGATCATGAACTGTCTCTGAATTCAGAGCAGAATCCAATCTTGTCTATTGAAAGCAGGATCAAAAAGCCGATCAGCATCCTGGAGAAAATGAAACGGAAAAATATAGAGGCAAGTATACAAAATATTGAAGAAAATTTGTATGATATCGCAGGAATCCGTGTGATCTGCTGTTTCCCAAAAGATATTTATACGCTGGCAGAGAAAATCTGTGAACAGGATGATATCCGGCTGGTCGAGAAAAAAGATTATATCCGAAATCCAAAGCCAAACGGATACAGGAGTCTGCATTTGATCTTAGAAGTGCCGGTCTTTTTTATGAATGAAAAAAAGCCGATGAAGGTAGAAGTGCAGATGCGCACGATCGCCATGGATTTCTGGGCCAGTATTGAGCATAAATTATATTATAAAAAAAAGACAGATGGATTTCCGGGCTCTGTTTCAGAAGATCTTGGAAACTGTGCAGAACAGCTTCATGCGATTGATATGAAAATGCAGGAGATCAGTGAGCAGATCTATCATAGAGACATGGAAGAGGAAGGGAAAACCTTTCGAACCAACGTTGACTTTTAAGTGGGGAAAACGTATTATAAAATAGTATGATGTGACAGGCGATAAGGGGACTGAAGATACAGATGAAAAAAAGACAAAACAGGAAAATATGGATCGTTGGAGCCGGGGTGATCGCAACCGTTGTGGCAGTGACGCTGATCGCAAAAGGGGTCAGCCATTTTTCCACAGAACAGGTGGATACCAAAGAGGGGATTTCAATCATCAAAGCGGCAGAAAAAGAAAATGTAAAAGATATTGAGAAGAAAATCAGCAAGCTAGAGGAAAAAGAACGTTTGGAGCAGGCGCAACAGCAGGAAACCTCCGGTGAGATCAACTATAAAAGTGTATTCTCCAGCGCGGTTGTGATGGGAGACTCGATTTCGGAAGGGTTTTTAGAATATGATTTTTTGAATGCATCCAGTGTGGTAGCAGAAATCGGAGTCGAATTGGATGAATTGGATAACTCGATTCAGACTGTGGCAGAGATCAGCCCACAGGTAATCTTTCTTTCCTATGGAATGAACGATGTGCTGGCAACCAATGGAGATTCCAGACTGTTTATCCAGCAGTACAAGTCTGTGGTGGGAAAGTTGCGAAAAAAACTGCCGGATACGACAATTTGCGTGAATTCGATTTTTCCGGTAAGTGCAGTAAAACAGGCAGAAGATCCAAGATTTGAGAAGATTCCGGAATTTAATGCAGCATTGCAGAAGATGTGTGATGAAAATCAGTTAGCCTTTCTGGACAATACAGGACTGGTCTCTGAGGGATACTATGAACAGGACGGAATTCATTTTAAATCAGAGTTCTATCCGATTTGGTTAAGACGTATGGCGGAGGTGGCAGCCTTATGATGGAGAAGATGAAAAGTCTGGGCAGGACTGAGATCATAAAATATGGACTGACAGCAGCCATCGTTGTTTATGTAGCAGTTTTGCTGATGTTTACGAGTGGAAGTACAAAAAGTTTTGAAGCAGTGGCAAAGCAGGTAGAAGCATCCCTGGATACCACAGAGATGAAAAAAGCAGGAGTACAGGGACTGAAGCGGTATTACGGGCTGAACAGTGCAGATTATGAGGGAGTTCTGTTATACACTGCAGAGTCAAGTATGTCTGCAGAAGAAATTTTATTAGTAAAGACAAAGTCGGATGAACAGGCAGAGGAAGTAAAGGCGGCTGTAGAACAGCGCTGTGCGAACCGGAAAAATGATTTTGAGGGGTATGCACCGAAGCAGACACAGCTTTTGGAAGAAGCACAGATCTCTGTGAGAGGCAAATTCGTATTTTATGCGGTGTCTCCCAAAGCAGAGACTTATAAATCTGTCTTTTCAAAAAGTTTATAGAAACACAGGGGGAACAAAAGATGCTGTTTAGCAGTATAACATTTTTATTTGTATTTCTGCCGATCGTTCTGGCAGTTTATTTTCTTGTTCCATATCGGTTCAAGAACCTGGTTATGCTGATTGTAAGTCTTTTCTTTTATGCATGGGGAGAACCGGTCTATGTCATTTTGATGATATTATCCATCTGCCTGAATTATGTATGTGGTCTGGACATTGCAGAAAAATCAGAAGATCAGAAGAAAAAGAGAAACAGCTTGATTTTTGCAGTTGTGGTCAATCTGCTTATTTTGGGATTTTTTAAGTATTATGGATTTTTGATGGAATCAGTCAATGCAGTGCTTCCATTTGAGATTCCATATCGGGAACTTCCGCTTCCGCTTGGAATTTCTTTTTATACATTTCAGGCACTCTCCTATATTATCGATGTGTATCGCGGAGAGGTGAAGCCACAGAAAAAGTTGTTGTATTTTGCGTTGTATATCTGCATGTTCCCACAGCTAATCGCAGGACCTATCGTTCGATATGTGGATATTGAAGAGCAGCTGGAACACCGTACCATGAATCTGACAAAGTTCGGTCAGGGAGCGATGTTTTTTATGCGGGGACTTGCAAAAAAAGTCATTCTCGCAAACACCACAGGAGCTGTATTTGAGCAGATTGCAGCCATGCATCTGGGCAGTTATTCTGTGCTGACAGCATGGATCGGATGTATCTCTTATGCATTTCAGATCTATTTTGATTTTGGCGGATATTCAGATATGGCGATCGGACTTGGAAAGATGTTCGGGTTTGAGTTTTTGGAGAACTTTCATTATCCGTACGTGTCAACCAGTGTGACAGAATTCTGGAGACGATGGCATATTTCTTTGAGCACCTGGTTCCGAGAGTATGTATACATTCCACTGGGAGGAAACAGAAAAGGGGATTCCAGAACCATCTGCAATCTGCTGATCGTCTGGATGCTCACAGGATTCTGGCATGGTGCAGCATGGAACTTTCTGGCCTGGGGACTGTATTATGGAATCATCCTGGTTCTGGAAAAATTTGTATGGGGACAATATGTGGAAAAATTGCCGAATGCAGTAAAGCATATCTATGCCATGGTGTTCGTTCTCATTGGATGGGTGCTGTTCTTTAGTCCATCACTGGGATATGCACTGAAATATATTGGTGTGATGTTTGGAATTGGTGCCAGTGGGCTGATGGACAAGCTGGGATGGTTCTATTTGCTGTCGAACTGGCTGATCTATCTGATGGCAGTGATCGGCTCCACATCTGTCGGATATCGCCTGATAAAGAGTATCCAGAGGGCGCCGTCAGGCAGAGCCGGAAAATGTATCGTGACAGGGATGATCTATCTGGCAATGTTTGCACTTTCACTGGCATTTCTGGTGACACAGTCATTCAATCCGTTTTTATATTTTAGATTTTAGGTGGTCATATGTCAGAAAGAAGAAAAACTAGGAAAAGAAAAAGAGTCGAATATGTGATCGGGATTGGTTTTCTTTTTGTTATATTTGGAATCGGGATCATCAATCTGATCCTGCCGTCCAAAAAGATTTCAGAGGAAGAAAACCGAGGACTGGCACAAAAGCCGAAATTGTCCGTCAGTTCGCTGGCTTCCGGAAGTTATATGGATCAATATGAGAAATATCAGGCAGATCAGTTTATGGGGAGAAATGTCTGGAGGAATCTAAAAATTGGATTCAGCAGGCTGGCAGGAAGCAAAGAAGAAAATGGTGTTTTTATCGGGAAAAATGGGCAGTTGATGGAAGATATCGCAGTTCCGGATCAGTCGGTATTAAAAGAGAACCTGAAGTCGATGGAAACATTCAGTCAGAAATATCCGGAGATCCCGGTGAACATGCTTCTGGTTCCGGATGCAGCCAATATTTTAAGTGACAGGTTGCCATTTACTGCGACTGTGGCGGATCAGAATCAGTATATTGCCCAGGTGAAAAAGGAACTGGGAAGCAGTGTGCAGTGGATCGATGCTGTAAAGCCCCTTGCAAGACACAGTGAAGAGAAGATTTATTACAAGACAGATCATCACTGGACAGCAAAAGGCGCTTACTATGTGTTTAAGGAAGCTGCAAAGGTGATGGGGCTGGATGAAAAGGCAGCAGGAGGATATGTTTCCTATCCGGTGACGACAGAATTTAACGGCTCTCTGGCAGCAAAAAGCGGCTGTCATTTGAATGAAAAAGAGCAGATTGATATCTATGTGCCAAAGTCAGAAGATAATGATGTAGTTGTAAATTATGTGGACGAACAGAAAAAGACAGCCTCGTTATATGATTCTTCAAAATTAGAGGAACGAGACAAATATGCAGTATATTTGGGTGGAAATTTTTCTGTAGTGGATATCCGCACGGTATCAAAGAGCAACAGAAGACTCCTGATACTCAAGGATTCTTATGCCAACTCATTTGTGCCGTTTTTGACTCCATATTTTCGGGAGATCGTGATGGTAGATCCAAGGTATTATTCCGGAACGATTGGGGATATTATGGATACCTATGAGATTACAGACACATTGTTTTTATATAGTGCGAATATGTTTTTGCAGGACAATAATATCAGTGGGGTATTAAGCAGTGAATAATCGGATGTTTGAGGAATATCAAAAGACCAAAGAAGCGGTACGGCTCAATAAGTATTTAAGTGAAGCCGGGGTCTGCTCCCGAAGAGAAGCGGACAGGCTGATCGAGAGCGGTCGTGTGACCGTAGATGGAAAGCGGGCGCAGACTGGGATGAAGATCATTCCGGGGCAGGTTGTAAAAGTCGGGAAAAAGATGGTCTCAAAACAGGATGAGATGGTTGTTCTGGCGGTCAATAAGCCGGCAGGGATCGTTTGTACAGAAGAGCGCAGAGAGAGAAACAGTATCGTGCGATTTCTGGATTATCCCATCCGTGTGACTTATGTGGGACGTCTGGATAAAGATTCCAAAGGGCTGCTTTTGATGACCAATAATGGAGATATCATCAATAAGATGATGCGTGCAGGAAACCGGCATGAGAAAGAGTATAAGGTGACTGTGGATAAAGCGATCACCGGGGAATTTCTGGAGAAAATGTCATCCGGCGTTCCGATCTTGGATACAGTGACCCGTCCGTGTAAGGTGGAACAGATCGGAAAGTATACCTTTTCGATCATTTTGACACAGGGGTTGAACCGGCAGATTCGCAGAATGTGCGAAGCTCTCGGATATCAGGTGAAAGAGCTGATCCGTGTGCGGATCATGAACATTTCTCTGGGGCGTCTCAAAGAGGGAGAATACAGAAAACTGACCGATGCAGAGTTAAATGAGCTGTATGACCAGATCAAAGATTCTTCGAATGAAACGGTAATAGAACAGGGAAAGGGATTTTTGAAATGATGGAAGCAAAAAAGAAGAGAATGCAGGAACTCGTGGAGCTTTTGAACCGTGCCAGACGCGCTTATGAGCAGGAAGATACGGAGATCATGAGCAATTATGAGTATGATCGATTATATGATGAACTGGAAGGACTGGAGCAGGAGCTGGGAACAACTCTTGCCTCCAGTCCTACGGTTCATGTGGGATATGAAGTGCTCAGTGAACTGCCAAAAGAGCGGCATGAAAAACCAATGCTCTCGTTGGATAAAACAAAGGATGTAGAGCAGTTAAAGACATTTCTGGGGGATCAAAATGCAGTGATCTCCTGGAAGATGGATGGTCTGACGATTGTTTTGACTTATCAAAACGGAAAACTTGAAAAAGCAGTTACCCGGGGAAATGGCGAGGTCGGAGAGGTCATTACGAATAATGCCCGAGTCTTTCAGAATGTCCCGCTACAGATTCCTTATCAGGGAGAACTGATCTTAAGAGGAGAAGCGGTGATCGGATACCGGGATTTTGAATGGATCAATGAACAGATCGAAGATGTAGATGCAAAATATAAAAACCCACGGAATCTGTGCAGTGGTTCGGTACGCCAGCTGAATAATGAGATCACAGCCAGAAGAAATGTGCAGTTTTTTGCATTTACGCTGGTGAAAGCCGATGGAGTGGAGTTTGAAAATTCCAGAATGAAACAGCTGGACTGGCTTTTCCGCCAGGGCTTTGCCGTGGTGGAACATCATCTGACAAACCGGGAGAACATTGAAGCGGAAGTTGCCTGGTTTTCCGAGCAGATCGTAAAGAATGATTTCCCATCGGATGGTCTGGTACTGGTTTATGATGATATCGCATATGGTCAGTCACTTGGGACAACGGCAAAATTTCCTAGGGACTCGTATGCCTTTAAGTGGGCAGATGAAATCCGGGAAACGACATTATTGGAGATTGAGTGGAGTCCCTCAAGAACAGGGCTGATCAATCCGGTGGCAATCTTTGAACCTGTGGAACTGGAGGGCACTACGGTCAGTCGTGCCAGTGTGCATAATATCAGTATTATGGAGGAACTGGAGCTGGGTGTGGGAGATACGATCCAGGTATATAAAGCCAATATGATCATTCCGCAGATTGCAGAAAATCTGACCAGAAGTGGAGTCAGAGACATTCCTCACATCTGCCCGGTCTGTGGAGGTGCCACCAGGATCCAGATGGAAAATGAAACGAAGACGCTGTATTGTACCAACCCGCAGTGTCAGGCAAAGCATCTGAAATCCTTTGCGTTATTTGTCAGCAGGGATGCTATGAATATCGAAGGCCTGTCAGAGGCTACGCTGGAGAAATTTATCGGAGAAGGCTTTATCCGTGATTTTACCGATATTTATCATCTGGACCGCTATGAGGATCGGATCAAGACTATGGATGGCTTTGGTGAAAAATCCTATGCAAAACTGATCGCCAGTGTGGAAAATTCGAGAAATACTACCATGCCGAAGGTGATCTACAGCCTTGGAATTTCGAACATCGGACTCTCCAATGCCAAAATGATCTGCAGAGCGTTCGACAATGATCCACAGCGTATGATGGATGCAACGTTGGAAGAACTGGTGAATATTCAGGGAATTGGAGAGGTGATCGCCAGAACTTTTGTGGAATATTTTCAGGAAGAGACACACCGGGATCTTCTGATGCGGTTGCTTTTAGAAGTTACAATCCAGAAAGAAGCGGGTTTGGAGACAGAACAGATCTTTGAAAACCTGAATTTTGTGATCACCGGAAGTGTGGAACATTTTGCAAACAGGAGGGAAGTCAAAGAACTGATCGAATCCAGAGGCGGAAAGGTGACCGGAAGTGTGACTTCAAAAACAACTTACCTAATCAACAATGATGTACAGTCCACTTCTTCCAAGAATAAAAAGGCAAGAGAACTGGGAATTCCGATCATTTCAGAAGTTCAGTTTCTGGAAATGCTGGAAACAGGTGCGGTTTAGAAAAAGTTAATTTGTAAGAAAAAGGGTTCTGTATTATAATGTGGACATACCCTTGTGAAAAGAAACAGGGCAAGTTGAACGGGAAAGAAGGAAGAAAGCATGTCAGATAATGATTTTATTATAGTTGATGAAGAGAAAGAGACTCCTGCAAAAGGCGAGTCTTCTGATACAGAGAAAAAGGAAGTATCCCATACTCCTGAAAAAGAGAGCCATGAAGAGGAATATGAGAAAGTTTGTTTTATCTGCCACCGGCCGGAGAGTGTGACCGGGAAGATGATTGATCTGCCGAATCATATTACAGTATGTCCGGACTGTATGCAGAAAAGCTTTGATGCCATGACCAATGGCTCCATTGACTACAGCAGACTGATGAATATGCCGGGGGTACAGTTTTTGAATCTGTCGGATCTGGAAAATATGGCTCCGCCAAAGGCTCAGAAGATCAAAAAGAAAAAGGAAAAACCAAAAGAATTCCAGAAGCTGGATATCAAAAAGATCCCAGCTCCACACAAGATCAAAGGAAAGCTGGATGAGTATGTGGTAGGGCAGGAGTATGCAAAGAAAGCGATGGCGGTAGCTGTCTATAACCATTATAAACGTGTTGCCACAGATTCTGTGGATGACATTGAGATTGAGAAGTCCAATATGCTGATGATCGGGCCAACCGGAAGCGGAAAGACCTATCTGGTCAAGACGCTGGCAAAGCTTTTGGATGTACCGCTTGCGATCACAGATGCCACATCTCTGACCGAAGCAGGATATATTGGTGATGATATTGAAAGTGTAGTATCCAAGCTTTTAGCAGCAGCGGATAATGATGTAGAGAAGGCAGAACAGGGAATCATTTTTATTGACGAGATCGATAAGATCGCCAAGAAGAGAAATTCCAGCCAGAGGGATGTCAGTGGCGAATCTGTACAGCAGGGATTGTTAAAGCTGCTGGAAGGAAGTGATGTAGAGGTTCCGGTGGGAGCCAACAGTAAAAATGCCATGGTTCCTTTAACTACGGTTAATACGAAGAATATCCTGTTTATCTGCGGAGGAGCATTCCCTGATTTGGAAGGCATTATCAAAGAACGGCTGATGCATAAGACTTCTATGGGATTTAATGCAGAACTAAAGGATGCATTTGATTACGATAAAGATATCCTTTCAAAGGTTACGGTAGAAGACCTTCGGAATTTCGGGATGATCCCGGAATTTATCGGACGTCTGCCGATCATCTTTACCTTGAAAGGTCTGGACAAGGATATGTATGTGAAGATCTTAAAAGAGCCAAAGAATGCCATCTTAAAGCAGTATCAGAAGCTTTTGGCATTGGATGAAGTGAAACTGGAGTTTGATGAAGGTGCACTGGAAGCAATCGCAGAGAAAGCCATGAAGAAAGAGACCGGAGCAAGAGCGTTGCGGGCTATCATTGAAGAGTTTATGCTAGACATTATGTATGAGATCCCCAAAGATGAAAATATCGGAGAAGTGACCATCACAAGAGCCTACATAGAAGGTACCGGAGGACCGTTGATCAGTCTCCGTGGACAGGAAGTGCCAAGATTACCATAAGAGATCGATCCAAAAGTCAGGAAGAGTCTGCAGACCTTTCCTGTCTTTTGTCGATTTTGAGCGAAAATTGTGTTAAGAAACAGATTATATATTGAAAAAATAGAAGACAGGGTGTATCCTTATATATGTTTGACAAAAAAAAGGGGGCACCATTATGGACTACAAGTATTTATTGGATTTAGCAATTATTTTATTGTGTACAAAAGCACTGGGGCTTTTGACACGAAGGGTACAGATGCCGCAGGTCGTTGGCGCGCTTCTGGCAGGGCTGATCCTGGGACCGGCAGGAGTCGGAATTTTGGCGGAGACTTCGTTTATTCAGTCCGTTGCAGAAATCGGAGTGATCGTTTTGATGTTCTGCGCAGGTATGGAGACAGATATCAAAGAGCTGAAAGCAAGTGGAAAGGCATCCTTTGTGATCGCACTTTGCGGTGTGCTGGTACCGCTGGCAGGAGGATTTGCGATTGCATATTTCTTCAACCGTCCGGGGATGATTGAATCGGATGCATCTGCAAGTATTTTCCTGCAGAATATCTTTATCGGAGTGATCCTGACAGCAACTTCTGTAAGTATTACGGTGGAGACACTCAAAGAACTGGGAAAATTAAAAACCCGTTCCGGAAATGCTATTTTAGGGGCTGCGATCATTGATGATATTCTGGGAATCGTGGCATTGACTGTCGTGACTAGTATTTCGGATCCAAGCGTAAAGATCAGTGTGGTCATGCTCAAAATCGTTGGATTTTTCGTTTTTGCAGGAGTGGTCGGATTTATCTTCTATAAGATGTATAAGAATTGGGTGGATAAGGCAAACAAAGAGATGCACCGTCATACCATTGTCGCATTTGTATTCTGTCTGTTGATGGCGTATATTGCGGAAGATGTGTTTGGAGTTGCAGACATCACGGGAGCATTTATTGCAGGTTTGATCGTTTCTAATGTTCAGAGATCTACATATCTGGAGACAAAGTTTGACACATTGTCTTATCTGCTGTTGTCGCCGGTATTTTTTGCAAGTATCGGGCTGAAAGTAGAACTGCCAAAGATGTCAGCTGCAATCGTAGGATTTGCAGTAGCGTTGACGATTGTTGCCGTATTGACGAAAGTGGTCGGATGTGGATTGGGCGCAAAAATGTGTCATTATCAGAACTACCAGGCGAAGCGGATTGGAATCGGTATGATCTCCCGTGGAGAGGTAGCGCTGATCGTAGCCAGCAAAGGAGCAGCGCTGGGACTGCTTGGTTCTGCATTTTTAGGACCGATTATTATTGTAGTTGTGATCACCACGATCATCACGCCGATCTTTTTGAAGATTGTATTTGCACCGGGAACTGCTCCGGCACCGGAACAGATTGTACCGGAATCAGAGCGTGTGACCACGATTTACGAAGAGAAAAAAAGAGAGTAGTTTTTCAGGGGACGTACAAAAAGTGCGTCCCCATTTTGCGCTTATAATTGCCGCATTGCTTCAAAAGTATTGTAGAGGTTCAGCTGTCCATATCCCCATTCTCGATTTGGATAGTTTAGATCCGGGTTTTTGACAGCGCCAAGCATCAGCAGGCTTTTGATGAGGGAGGTGTCAATGGAAGGAATCTGCTTCTGATACAGATGCCATTCTATTAGAAGTGCAGCAGCTCCGGCAGTAATACCGACCGCTGAGCTGGAGCCGGTTCTGCTCTCAAACCGTCCGCCAGGGAGTGCCCCGGTGATCTCAACTCCCGGAGCAGCAAAGTCAGGTTTTATCTGTTCTGTCCGGGTAAATCCTCTGCCGGAACTAAGGGCAATACTTCCATTGGCAGAATTGTAATAAGAAACAGAAATGGGCAGGATGGAATCAGAAGGTGAAGTCAGGGTATAGTATGGATCCGAATCCAGAAAGTAGACATCATCACTTAAAAATTCCTGAACAGGAAGCCAGATATGAAACCGTCCGTCAATGATCTGTACAGGTTCTACCACCAGCTTCCAAATGCCGGAAGCTGCATCTGAAAAACGAAAATGAATAAGTTCAGAGGTGGTATTCTCTACAAACAAACGGTAGTCGATATTGACAGTTGTCTGTTCGAACAGAAATTGAAAGGTAGTACTTGTTCCTGCACGGATGGGAATCCGGGAAGTACTTTCCCCAGATGGGGAAGTCAGACTGATGGAAAGAATATTAGGAACTTCTGTCCAAAGTTCCATCATAAATCCGGAAGTATTTTCTCCTACGCGGATCTCTACGGTTTTCGTGTCAGAAAGATTCTGGATCTCACTATAAAAGTGATGACGCTTATCCGCTTCATTTCCTACGCCGATCACAGGAACCCGATTGGAGAGAAGGGTGTATTGCTGAGCAGTGATGGCAAGCGGCAATGCGCCGGAATGTCCGCCAAGATTGCTGCCAAGAGCAATGCAAAAGACAAGAGGAAGATTTTGGGACAATGCCAGCAGATGTAGATAATACATGCCCAGCATGATATCGTTTTCCTGAAAAGCCGGGGCAGATTCCGGAATGAAGTAGTAATCCCGTAAATATTGTTTTGCCTGCTTGAGTTTGACAACCGCAATGGTTGCTTCCGGGGCTGCACCGATAAATTGTTCTGCCGGATTTCCAGATCCTGCGGCAATACTCGCAAGAAATGTACCATGTCCGTTGGTATCCGATGTGGGAACGAGAGTGTGTGGATCAGAAGAAGTCAACGCTTCATTGATCATCTCGCGGGTATAGTGAGTACCATAGGAAAAAGATTCCGGAGGGGTACCGACCGAAAGTGTCTGGTCCCAGATGCCAGCGATCCGGGTTGTTCCGTCCAGATTGCGAAACAGAGGATTTTCATAGTCGATCCCGGTGTCGAGAAATCCGATCATGACTCCTTTTCCGCTTAACTGTAGCGTAGAATGATTCTGGATCGGAAGAATCCCGGCATCATTGAGCGCATGCATATTGAGCAGGGAATAGCATTTTGGAATGGAAAAATAGGAATACCGCTCCAGAGAGAGAGGATCTATGATCGAAGCGGGAATATACGCACACTGGTAAAAAAAACCGGGATTCTGCAGGCAATAATTATCGTGAAACAGATCTTTTAGAAAGGGCATACGAACATCAGAGACAATGAAATCCCGATAGTCTTCCGAGAGGATTTTTTCTTGACAAGATTCAGTGGCAGACATAGAAATACTCCATGATTTTTTTATAATATACGCCCCAAAAAGAAGGAATATGACAGACTTACGATCCCAGGAAACGGAAGAATTGAAAAACTCTCAGAAATGCGGTTGAAGTTGGAAGCGTTTGGGGTATAATAGAAGAAAACAGATGGATTGACAGAATGTTTTAGGATAAACAGAAGGGAGCATATAACATGAAGACATTTTGGGAAGATTTAGGAAAGAAGATAGGAGAAACGACAGAGACTGTTACGAATAAGGCGGGAGAGATGGTCGAGATCCAAAGATTAAAGGGGCAGATCCGGACCCTGGAGAGAGGCAATGAAGAAGATTTTTTGGAAATGGGACGTTTTTTGTACCATCGTTTTCAGGCAGGAGAACAACTGGATGAGCAGATGAGTACTCTGTGCAGTAAGATTGAGGAAAGAATCGAACGCATTGAGAAGCATCAGGCGCAGATCGAAGAGATCAAAGGAACGTCAACCTGTGCATGTTGTGGCAAACAAGTGGCAAAAGAGATGGCGTTTTGTCCGTATTGTGGAGCGAAGAAAGCGCAGGATATCTGGGATGAGACAGAGACTGTGATCAAAGAGAAAGCCGATCAGGCTGTTGATTTTGTAAAAGAAAAAGCAGGGCAGGCAGCAGAGCATATTGTGGAGACAACACAAAAAGTCGCAGATACTGTGATGGAGAAGACAGAGGATATTACAGAAGCAGCCAAAGAAAAAGCAGAAGAAGCGGCAGAGAAAATCAAAGAGTTTACAGAAGAATAGAGGGCATTGATGAAAAAAATATGGCACATGGGAATATCGGCATTTCTGGCAGGGCTGGATCTGACAGTCAAGGAAAAAGTGGAGGAATGGTCACAGGGAGAAGAACGGCCATTTGCCGGAAGCAGACGGATTATATTGCGGAAGGTTCACAATCCGGGGATGTGCATGAGTTTTTTGGGAGAACATCCAGACTTTGTGAAAAAGGCATCTCTGGTTATGGCGGGAATTCTTACAGTCGGTCAGTTCTATGCTTTCAGGAAAAAAGGCAATGCCATGAAGAGGGCAGGTCTGGTTTTGGGAACGGCAGGGGCCTGGAGTAATACATGGGACAGATGGACGAGGGGATATGTGGTAGATTATATTGGATTTCAGACACCCAGTTCCAAATGGAGCAAGATTACCTATAATCTGGGAGACTTTTTTCTTGTTATGGGAAGCGTTTTATTTTTGGCGGGAGAATGGAGAGACAGTATCAGAAGAAATCGTTCAGATTAAGAAACAGATGTTCAACCAGACAGGTCTGTGGTATAATGAGAAGAAATAACGAAAAGATAAGGAGCGAACACAATGATACAGGACATTGCACCGCATCGCTTTCGGAATGAGTACAGACCGGTTCCTCCGCAAAAGGACAGTGTAGTGCTGTACTATGAGGAGCATAGTGCACTGATGAAGCGGACAGCCACAGAAATCGTATTTCCCACATTTGCGGATGTGGAGAGACTGAATGAAGATTTGTATGAGACATGTACGTATTTGTTTACAGTAGATGACACTGGATATTATCTGGTTAGGCATCTGAACAGAGAGCCACATTCTGAATTTACGATGGAGAATACCGAGATCTTTCGGACAGCAGATCCTCAGTATCGGGCATTTGCGGGGATTACAGGATACCAGTTGCATCGGTGGTATCAGACACGCAGATATTGTGGCAGATGCGGACATAAAATGCGCCATGATGCCAGAGAAAGGATGTTGTTTTGTGAACACTGTAACCATATGGAGTTTCCGAAGATCTGTCCGGCTGTGATCATCGGTGTGACAGATGGAAATCGGATCTTAATGTCCAAGTATGCGGGAAGGAGTTATAAGAAATATGCTCTTCTCGCAGGGTTTACAGAAATTGGGGAGACCGTGGAGGAGACCGTTGCACGGGAAGTGATGGAAGAAGTCGGGTTAAAAGTAAAGAATATCCGATATTATAAAAGCCAGCCATGGGCGTTTAGTGACACCCTTTTGATGGGATTTTACTGTGATCTGGATGGGGATGCCAAGATAACTCTGGATGAGGAGGAACTGGCACTGGCGGAATGGTTTGAAAGAGAAGAAATTCCGGTAGAGCCGTCCAGAGACAGTTTAACCAATGAAATGATTATAAAATTTAAACAAGGCGAAGTGTAGGAGGTAGCACAATGAGAGCAGAATTTGATGAAAGTCTGGTAACAGGAAATGAGATGATCGATTCTCAGCACAAAGAACTGATCGACAAGATCAATAAATTATTGGACAGCTGTGAAACGAGTAAGGACAAACTGGTAGCAGTAAAGACACTGGATTATCTTGCAGATTATACAGAGTTCCACTTTGGAGAGGAAGAAAAACTGCAGGAAGAGATTACATATCCGGGAGTGGTAAAACACAAAGAAGAGCATGAAAAATTAAGACAGGTTGTCAAAGACCTTTATAATATGCTGGAAGAGGAAGAAGGACCATCTCAGGCATTTGTAGAAGCGGTTCATAAAAATGTAGTGGAGTGGCTTTACAATCATATTAAGACATTTGACCGTTCTGTTGCGGAATATAAGTTCATGCATGAAAATGGAGAAAGACTGTAATCAGAAAAATGACAGTAAAATCAGAGAGCTGTTGCAAGGCGGTGATGAATGCCGCTGGAGCAATCGCTCTCTTTCTATTTTCATGGAACATAAAAATTTTATAAAAAGGGAAGGAATGAGAGCTTTTTTGAAAAAAATTGTGTTAGAAGAGAAAAAGAGACATTCCTCTATCTGTTGAGAGATAGGGTAATGTCTCTTTTCATTGCAGGAATACTTATGCTTTCATTTCTGCATACAGTTTGACCAGTTCGATCATCACATTGACAGCCTTGTCCATTCCTTCGGCAGTGATGTGTTCGAATGGTCCGTGGTATCCATGTCCGCCGGTGCCAAGATTCGGGCATGGAAGCCCCATAAAGCTTAAACGGGCTCCGTCAGTACCACCGCGGATCGGCAGGATCAGTGGTGTCACATCTGCAGCGGTGCAGGCTTTTTTTGCATTTTCGATCAGGTGCATGTTGCCGTCTTCAATAATTTCTGCCATATTACGGTATTGTTCGTCAATGGTCAGTTTTACGGTACCGAATCCCCATTTCAGGTTCATCTGTTTGGAAATTTCCTTTAATGTCTCCAGACGTGCGGCAAATTTGTCGGCATCATGATCCCGGACAATGTAATGCAGTTTTGCACAGGCTACATCGCCGGACATACTTACAAGATGATAGAATCCCTCGTAGTCTTCAGTATCCGCAGGAGTTTCTCCTCCAGGGAGGGCAGCGTTGATCTCCATTGCTACCAGGGCTGCATTGACCATTACATCTTTTGCAGAACCAGGATGCACATTGACTCCTTTGATTTCAAAGATGGCGTCAGCAGCATTGAAGTTTTCGTACTGGATTTCCCCTTCGGTATCTCCATCCATGGTATAGGCAAAATCTGCATCAAATTTTTCCAGATCAAAATGATCGGCGCCCCGTCCGACTTCTTCATCTGGAGTAAATCCGATGGAAATCGGACCGTGTGGGATCTGTTCTGTCAGTACTCGCTCTGCCATGGTCATGATCTCTGCCACACCGGCTTTGTCATCTGCTCCGAGAATGGTATCACCATTGCTGGTGATCAGAGTACGACCCTTTAAATCCTTCAGATGTGGGAACATGGAAACAGAGAGTACACGTCCGTCAGCGCCTCCCAGAGGCAGATCGCGTCCGTCATAGTTTTCTGTTACCACTGGAACAATTTTTTTGTCACAGAAATCAGAAACTGTGTCCAGGTGCGCGACAAACCCCAGTTTCGGGCAGTGTTCGTACCCCGGTGTGGCAGGAATCTGTGCGTAGACATAGCATTTTTCATCTGTTCGTGCTTTTGGAAGTCCCATGTTGATAAATTCCCGGATCAGATCCTGTGCCAGATCAAACTGGCAGGAAGAGGAAGGCACGGTTGTGCTGGTTTCATCGCTTGGTGTGCGTACGGTTACGTATTTTAAAAGTCGTTCATAAGCTTTCATAGTAAATCTCTCCTGTTTTTTGTAATAATCTGTGTTTATTATAATTCCTGGAGAGAAGAAAGAAAAGGCAGAAATAAAAATATTTTGAAAACAGATTGACAATAACAGGAAAGATTCCTATAATTAGCAATGTTCAGAGAAAGGAGCGATGATATGAAAGTAAAAAAGAGAGTATTACTGATGTTGGCAAGTATAGTCTGGATGATCGCAGGATTTAATATTCTTCGGATCGGGGTGATCAGCTACGTGGGGTATGTGACGATTTGGAATCTTTTTTTATCCGGTCTGATTTTTGCGGCATTCTGGTTTTTGGTATTTTATAAACTGGTGCTCAAACATACAGACAGAATTCAAAAATATGAAGAGGAGATGCAGTTTTTCTGGCACTTTTTTGATAAAAAGTCCTTTTTGATCATGATATTTATGATGACATTTGGGATTGGGCTTAGAGCCTCTCATCTGGCGCCGGATGTGTTCATTGCGGTGTTTTATTCAGGGCTTGGGACTGCACTGTTTCTGGCGGGTATTTTATTTGGAGTCCAGTACTGGAAGGAAGGAAGAAAAGCAAAAAGTGAGTAGAAGGAGAACAAACGAATGAAAAAATTATGGAATCTTGCATTTGGATATTTTCTTGCCGCAATGGCAGGAGGCGTTTTTTACAGGGAATTCACAAAATATTTTGGATTTACGGGGGAAACCACATTGGGCTATCTGCATGTACATTTGTTGGTACTTGGGACGGTGCTGTTTTTATTTCTGGGGCTTGCCGCCAAAAGTACAGACCTGCTGGAGAAGAAGCAGTTCCATACTTTTGTGACAGTGTATAATATCATTCTGCCTCTGTTTACAGCGGTCATGCTGGTTCGGGGAATCCTCCAGGTGACAGGAATTTCTATTTCCCATGGGGCAGATGCAGCAATTGCAGGGATTGCGGGTTTGACGCATATCGCGATTGCAGGGGCATGGATTTTCTTGTTTACCATTTTGCGCAAATTGAAATAAGAAGTACGGATCAGGACAGGAGTTTGTCATAGATGAAGAAATGCATCTTGGCATCCTGTCTTTTTATATAGAAAGATTTTCGCCAGCTTTCTGGCTGTTTTCGGGCTGCCAAAGCTATATAAGAGTACGTTTGCATACGCAGAAGATGCAGGGTTCAAGCTGACAGGATATGCGTATGAGAGGGGAGGGAATGATTTTATGATCGCAAGAAATGAGGACCATGTGACACAGATCATGATTCAGGTGGAGTAAAAGTCTCAGAGGAATCTTAGGAACAGTTTACAAAATTTTTAGAAAATAAATTAGCACTCAATGCTTGACCTGGCTAATAACAAGTGCTATATTACGAGTAGAACAATGAAACCAGTAGTGAGGAGGAGTTGCTATGAATATAAATAAATTTACACAAAATTCCATGCAGGCAGTGCAGAATTGTGAAAAGATCGCGTATGATTATGGCAATCAGGAGCTTGCTCAGGAGCATTTGTTATATGCCCTGATCACTCAAGATGACAGCTTGATCTTAAAATTACTGGAAAAGATGAGCATTCAGGGAACGTTGTTTCTCAATCGGGTGGAAGAACTGCTGAATAAACGTCCGAAAGTACAGGGCGGTCAGGTATTTGTTGGACAGGATCTGAACAATGCGCTGATCCATGCGGAAGATGAAGCCAGACAGATGGGAGACGAGTATGTTTCGGTGGAACACATTTTCCTGTCGCTGATGAAATATGCAAGCAGAGATTTAAAGCCGTTATTCCGGGAATTTGGGATCAGCCGGGAAGGATTTTTACATGCACTTTCTACTGTGCGTGGCAATCAGAGAGTAACCAGTGACAATCCAGAGGCTACCTACGATACACTGAACAAATATGGACAGGATTTGGTAGAGCGTGCAAGAGACCAGAAGCTGGATCCGGTGATCGGACGGGATGAAGAAATCCGCAATGTGATCCGGATCCTGTCCCGTAAGACCAAGAACAATCCGGTGTTGATCGGAGAGCCGGGTGTAGGAAAGACAGCAGCAGTAGAAGGACTGGCACAGCGGATCGTCAGCGGGGATGTCCCGGAGGGGTTAAAAGACAAGACGATTTTTGCTCTGGATATGGGTGCTCTGGTCGCAGGAGCAAAATACAGAGGTGAGTTCGAAGAACGTCTGAAAGCGGTTCTGGAGGAAGTGAAGAACAGCGACGGTAAGATCATTCTGTTTATTGATGAGCTGCATACCATTGTAGGAGCAGGAAAGGCAGATGGTGCCATGGATGCAGGCAATATGCTAAAGCCAATGCTGGCAAGGGGTGAATTGCACTGTATTGGAGCTACGACATTGGACGAATATCGCCAGTATATTGAAAAAGATGCGGCGCTGGAGAGAAGGTTCCAGCCAGTTATGGTGGAAGAGCCGAGTGTGGAAGATGCCATTTCGATTTTGCGTGGATTAAAAGAGCGGTATGAGGTGTTCCATGGTGTGAAGATTACAGACAGTGCACTTGTGGCAGCGGCAACATTGTCAAACCGTTATATTTCGGATCGGTTTCTGCCGGATAAAGCCATCGATCTGGTGGATGAAGCCTGTGCGCTGATCAAGACAGAGCTGGATTCTATGCCTACTGAGCTGGACGAGCTGAGACGCCGTGTGATGCAGCTGGAGATTGAAGAAGAGGCATTGAAAAAAGAAGAGGATCGTTTGAGCCGGGAGCGGTTGGAGCATCTGCAGGAAGAACTGGCAGGTTTGAAAGAAGAGTATGCAGGAAAGAAAGTGCAGTGGGAGAATGAAAAGACTTCTGTAGAAAGAGTGCAGAAGATCCGGGAAGAGATTGAGCACGTGAACAAAGAGGTTCAGAAAGCACAGAGAGAGTATGACCTGAACAAGGCGGCAGAGCTGCAGTATGGAAGACTTCCACAGCTCCAGAAACAGTTGGAAGAAGAGGAAGAGAAGGTCAAAGCAAAAGATCTGTCCCTGGTCCATGAGGCGGTGACAGATGAAGAAATCGCAAAGATCATTTCCAGATGGACCGGAATTCCTGTGGCAAAGCTTAATGAAAGTGAGAGAAGCAAAACACTGCACCTGGGAGAAGAACTCCACAGAAGAGTGATTGGTCAGGAGGAAGGCGTGGAGCTGGTGACAGAAGCCATCATTCGTTCCAAAGCAGGAATCAAAGATCCGACAAAACCGATTGGTTCTTTCTTATTCTTGGGACCAACCGGAGTGGGCAAGACGGAGCTTGCCAAGGCGTTGGCTCAGAGTCTGTTTGACGATGAGAACAATATGGTTCGCATTGATATGAGTGAATATATGGAGAAATATTCTGTGTCCAGACTGATCGGAGCTCCTCCGGGATATGTGGGATATGACGAGGGCGGACAGCTGACAGAGGCAGTCAGAAGAAAGCCATATTCGGTAGTATTGTTTGACGAGATTGAAAAAGCCCATCCGGATGTGTTCAATGTTCTGCTTCAGGTTCTGGATGACGGAAGGATCACCGATTCCCAGGGCAGAACCGTAGACTTTAAAAATACGATCCTAATCATGACTTCAAATATCGGAGCCAATTATCTGCTGGAAGGAATCCGGGAGGATGGAACCATTGCAGAAGAGAATCAGAATCTGGTCATGAATGAGTTGAGAGCACATTTCCGTCCGGAATTTCTGAACCGTCTGGATGAAATAATTATGTTTAAACCATTGACGAAAACGGATATTCATGCCATCATTGATTTGTTAGTAAAAGATGTCAACAAACGTCTGGCAGATAAAGAATTATCCATTGAACTGACCGATGATGCAAAGAAGTTCGTGGTAGAGGGCGGATATGATCCGATGTATGGCGCACGGCCGCTGAAACGGTATCTCCAGAAGAACGTGGAGACACTGGCAGCCAAGCTGATCCTTGCAGGCAATGTGGGCAGAGGAGACCGGATTGAGATTGATGTTGTTGACGGAAAATTAGAGGCGAAAGTGAAAGGACAGATTCTCCCATGACACCCGTTATTTTCCATATAGATGTCAATTCCGCTTATTTAAGCTGGACGGCAGTGGAACAATTAAAGAATGGAGCAAAGATCGATTTGCGGGAGATCCCGGCCATTATCGGCGGTGACCAGAAGTCACGCCACGGGGTTGTCCTTGCAAAGTCGATCCCTGCGAAAAGATACGGCATCCGCACAGGGGAACCTGTTGCGAATGCCTTTCGTAAGTGTCCGAATCTGGTCATGGAGTCTCCGGATCACAGGTTGTACCGGGAAAAGAGTCAGGTGCTGATGGAGTATCTTCGGACATTTACGAAAGAAATCGAGCAGGTCAGTGTGGATGAGTGTTATGTGGATATGACCGAGGCGGTGCGGCAGTTTTCTTCTCCGGTAGAAGCAGCGCTGGTGATGAAAAACGGAGTTCATGAGAAATTCGGATTCACAGTGAATGTAGGTATTTCCTCCAATAAACTGTTGGCAAAGATGGCTTCTGATTTTGAAAAGCCGGACAAGGTACATACGTTATTTCCTGAAGAAATCCGCATGAAAATGTGGCCTCTTCCTGTTGGGGAATTGTATATGGCCGGACACTCCAGTGTGGAAGTCCTGAAAAAACTGGAGATTCTGACCATTGGTGATTTGGCACAGGCAGATCCGGAACTGCTTGTGCTGCATTTGAAAAGTCATGGACAGATGCTTTGGGAGTTTGCCAACGGGATCGATCATTCCAGGGTGCAGTCGCAGCAGACAGAGGCGAAAGGAGTGGGAAATTCTACTACATTATCAGAAGATGCAGAGACGCTGGAGCAGATCCGGCCGGTATTTGCAGATCTGGCAGAGAGTGTTTCCAGGAGATTGAAAAAGGCAGGACAGAAAGCGTCTATGGTCAGTATGGAGATCAAGTATTATGATTTTCGGAAGATTTCCCATCAGAAACAGCTGATGCGCCCGACCAATGAAAAGAATGTCTTGTATGAGAGTGCCTGCGAATTGTTTGAGGAAATTTGGACAGGGGAACCGGTACGTCTTCTGGGGATTCGGACTGCAAAGCTGGTATCAGAGACAGAACCCGAGCAGCTTTCGATTTTTGATCTTGAGATTCCAGAACCGATGGATGAGAAACATCAGAAACTAAAAGCTGCCATGGAACAGTTAGATGCCAGATTTGGAAAAGGAACGGTGATCGCGGCAAGCCAGATGAAAAAGAAAAAGGATTCTGAGAAATAAGAAAGAGAAAACAGATGAGAAAAAATTATAATTTGGAGATCATAAGAATTTTGTCCTGTATTTTTGTGATCGTGATCCATGTGACGAATTATTTTTGTAGAGCGTATGGGGAGATCACGCAGGGAGAGTATGTGTTTGCGCTGGCGCTGGATACGATAGCGAGAGTGAGTGTGCCCTGCTTTTTTATGATATCAGGAGCTTTGCTTCTGGGAAGAGAAGAACCATTGAAAAAGCATGGAAAGCGCCTGCTGCGTTTTCTGATCGCACTGGCTGTCTGGAGTGCAGTATATTACCTCTGGAATACCTGTTATATGAAGACAGACTATCAGTTAAAAGAAATCCTGTATGTTCCGACAGAGCCGCATCTGTGGTATTTGTATGCCATGATCCCCATCTATATGACGCTGCCGTTTTTTCAGGTGATGTGTAAAGGCATCGGAATCCGGCTGGAATGGGCGCTGCTCCTGGTGAGCAGTGCATCCGTGATCTTTAATTATCTGGTTTCCCTGCAGCATGGAGAAGCATATTATGACTTGCCGCTGATCGGGGATAAGGTGTATATGTTTTATATTTTTATTGGATATTTTATCTATAAGTACCGGCGGCATATCCGTTTGAGTCAGAAATGGGCAGCAGTTATTTTTACGGGATCGATGGTAGCAGTATTCGGACTGACATGTTGGATGACACAGACATCCGGCGAACATTATGAACGGATCCTGGAATATGGATGTCCGCTTCTGGTTCTGGCGTCAGCCTCATTTTTCTTGCTTCTGATCCGGTGGCAGAGGGGGAAAGTCCAGCTGACAGAGAGGATACGAAAAGCCGTGGATCTTGGCTGTGGATGTTCCTTTGGAATGTATCTGATCCACATTTTGTTTCTGGATGCTTATAAAAAGTATGCAGACCCGGCAGCTGTTTCAGCGTGGATTGCAGTGCCGGTTCTGACTGCAGGGATTGCAGGATTATCTTTTGTATGTGTCAGGCTGATCCGCAAAACGAGAGTGGGACGTGCAGTTACGTAGGATCAGGAACGTGATGCCGCATCCGGCCAGAATCCCGGTACTGTCTATCAGAACGTCGGTAAACTGTGGAGACCTTCCGGGAATGAAGCTCTGGTGAAATTCATCTCCGGCAGCACAGAGAACACAAAACAAAAATAAAGAGAGAATAAGTTTCTTTCCCCGTACTCCATACACCCCAAGCGGAATGGCAGTCAGCAGAGTTAAGATCAGATATTCGGAAACGTGAGCTGCCTTTCGGATGGGGTATTCTATTTTTTCGGCATAGTCTTCCATCGTATCTTTTTCCCAGTTTTGGTCAAGCAGAGAGTCAAATGTTGTGACAATCCCCATACTGACTTTCTGGCTCAGTCCGGAAGAGGTCTCTGCATTTTGATTGGAAAATCCAAAGATCGTACTGAGCATCAAGAGGACGGGAAGAACAGTCAATGGTTTTAAACGGGACATCCAGATATGTTGTTTCATAGTAAAAAACTCCTTTGTATATAAACTGATCCTTATTGTAACATTGCTGCAGCCAATCGGCAATCCTTACAGACAACCTTACAAAAACGTAAGTTTCCTGCCTGGATTTGTAATATGAATCCATGGAAAATATACAGGCACTACAGGTATAATAAACGAGTAATAAGAAATCAGGAGCGAGGAAAGGAAGGAATGAAGATGACATTACTGGAAGTCAAAAATCTGAAAAAGATATATACCACACGTTTTGGAGGAAATCAGGTACAGGCATTGGCCAATGTGAATTTTTCAGTAGAAGAAAAGGAATATGTGGCGATCATGGGAGAGTCCGGTTCTGGAAAAACAACGCTGTTAAATATTCTTGCGGCGCTGGATAAGCCGACCTCCGGAAAGGTATATTTAAAGGGAAGAGACTTAGGAAAAATCCGAAACAAAGAAATGGCGGCATTTCGCCGGCAAAATCTTGGATTTGTATTCCAGGATTTTAATCTGCTGGATACCTTTTCTCTGGAGGATAATATCTATCTCCCTTTGGTGCTTTCCGGAAAGAAGTATCCAGAGATGAGCCAGCGGCTTGCGCCCATTGCCAGGCAGCTTGGAATCAGTGAACTGTTAAAGAAATATCCGTATGAGGTGTCCGGCGGTCAGAAGCAGAGAGCAGCAGTGGCAAGAGCCCTGATCACACAGCCAAAGCTGATTCTTGCGGATGAGCCCACAGGGGCTTTGGATTCCCGTTCAGCAGATGAACTGCTCCGATTGTTTAAAGAGATCAATCAGCAGGGGCAGACGATTTTAATGGTCACACATAGTGTGAAGGCGGCAAGTACGGCCAACAGAGTTTTGTTTATCAAAGACGGAGAGGTCTTTCATCAGCTGTATCGGGGGAATATGAGTAATGAAGAATTGTATGAGAAGATTTCTGCAACATTGACCGCTTTGACAACAGGAGGTGAGAACAATGCGTAATGTATTGTATCCAAAACTGGCGGCAAATAATATCAAGAAGAACAAAAAGACATATTTTCCATATCTTCTGACTTGTATCTTGACAGTCATGATGTTTTATGATCTTTTGCTGGTTTCCATGAATCCAGCATTGAATCAGATGCCGGGGGCAGTTGAATTGAGGTTGATCTTAAATTTTGCTGTTTCAATCACAGGCGGATTTTCAGCGATCTTTCTCTTTTATACAAATAGCTTTTTGATCCGGCAGAGGAAAAAAGAGATGGGATTGTATCAGGTACTGGGGATGGATAAGAAGAATCTCACCAAGATGATGGTGTGGGAAAGTATCTATACTGCGGGAGCGGGGATCCTGGGAGGAATCCTGGCGGGGATCGTGTTCGGACGCCTTATTTTTCTGGTGCTCTTAAAGTTGATCCGGTTTGACGTGGCATTTCGCTTTTCGGTAGAACCAGAGGCAATCATGCTCACTGCGACTTTATTTGGCGGTATATTTTTGGTAGTATTACTCTGGAATATCTTTCAGGTGCAAAGAGTGAATCCAGTAGAACTTTTGCAGGGGGCAAGAAAAGGAGAAAAAGAGCCGAAAGCGAACTGGCTGATCGCTGTTCTGGGAATCCTTCTTCTTGGAACCGGATATTATATTGCTCAGACAACAGAGTCTCCGATGAGCGCGATCGTAAAATTTTTCATTGCAGTGATTCTGGTAATTCTGGGAACGTATGCTCTTTTTACGGCCGGCAGTGTAGCGCTGTTGAAACTTCTGCGAAAAAATAAGTCGTATTATTATCAGACAAGACATTTTATCTCGATTTCCGGGCTGATCTATCGAATGAAGCAAAATGCAGTAGGACTTGCTAATATTTGTATTATGAGTACAATCGTTCTGGTTTTGGTTTCTGTGACAGCTTCGTTGTATATCGGGATGGAAGATATTATGAATACACGGTTTAAAACAGAGTTTTCAGCATTATCTGGAGATACTTCGCCGAAAAATATAGAAATCATGAACCAGATCGTGGAAGAAGAACTGCAGAATCATGGACTTCAGATCAGTTACGAGCAGAAGTACCGTTATGTGCCGCTGAGTGCCAAGAAATATGGCAATGAACTGGAGTTTGATGTGGAATTAGGAAATGGATATGACGCGGATGCAATGCGGGGAATGTATGTGATCCCATTGGCAGATTACAATACACTGGAAGGAACCAGTGTGTCTCTGGCGCCGGATGAAGTGCTGACCTATTTCCCGGATGAGAAGTTTGACAGTGGAGAAATCATCGTAGGCGGGGAAACTTATCATGTCAAAGAAAATTTGAAGGAATCTAACCTGCAGAAAAAGAAAGAAGCCAATGTGACAAAAAATGTCTATCTGATCGTGACTGATGAGACGGCAGCAGAACATATGATTCAATTGTATGGACCGACCAGATATCCGATCACAATGCAGTATTTACTTAACTTTGACATGAAAGGAGACGAAGCAGCCAAAAGTGAGGCCTTGGCATCCATGAAAACACGAATGGAGACAAACGGAGAAGTTTCCGCCTGCTATGTGGAATACAGAGAAGCTTATGCACAGGAATTCTATGGATTGTATGGCGGTTTCTTATTCCTGGGGATTTTTGTGGGATTCCTGTTTTTGATGGCAACAGTGCTGATCATTTATTATAAACAGATTTCAGAAGGATATGACGATCAGGAACGGTATCAGATCATGCAGAAAGTGGGAATGAGCAGAAAAGAAGTAAAAGGATCGATTCACAGCCAGATTTTGACGGTGTTCTTTGTTCCTCTGCTTATGGCAATCTTGCATGTGACCGTAGCATTTAAACCAATCACAAAACTGCTTCTGGTCTTCAATCTGTCAGATACCCACCTGTCCATGGTATGTACAATCGCAGTGGCAGCGGTCTTTGCAGTGTTTTATGTGATCGTATTTGCGATCACTTCCAGAGAATATTATAAAATTGTGAAATAATCATTTGTTGCAAATCCGGATTGAGGGTTTGCAGCAATTTTTTCTTTTCCTTTTTTGGCATTCGTGCAACAATACAAAAAAGCATATTATTTCTGGTCTTCTAAGCGGAACGATACCGCATCTGTTATTCTAATATTATTTCAGAAAATCTCTATGCTTTGATTTCAATCTAAAACAGCAGAGCAGTTTTTTAAAACAAAATCGAGCGGAGGCGAAATCAGTGAGTATTTATGAATACGATCAGGGAAAATATATGAGACAAGAACTGGAAACGTTTTGGGAAGATGGAGGGGTTGTCGGAAGAATAGGTATTATGTAGAATCAAATGTTTAGAGCAGTTGCTTTGGGCAATCGCCAAAGCAGCTGCTCTATTGGTGTAGAAATATTGCGTTTTAAATATATTCCAGTTTTTCGAAATACTGCATTAAAATATTTGGGCAGTTTTCAATGCCTAATGCGGAAGTATCCAGAATCATATGATAGTCATTCACATCACCCCATGTCTTTCCGGTATGTTCATAATAATATGCTGCGCGTTGTTCATCGGTTTGCTCAATTTTTTCTTTAGCAGCATCATAGGAAAGATTTTCCAGTTTCATAATACGCTGGATCCGGTCTTCTTTATCGGCGCATACGAAAATATTCAGAACGTTCATGCGATCTTTTAAAATATCAGAAGCGCATCGACCCAGAATGATACATGGCTGCTCAGCAAGTTTGCGGATCGCTTCCGCTTCGGAGTCATACATGTGGTCATTGACCTGCTGTTCGATATAAGCGCGGTCATAGACAGGGATATCCAGTCTTTTAGACAATTCCCCGGCAATGATGCTTGCACCGGTTCCGAAACGACGGCTCATTGTGATTACTAGTTTCATATGAATTCCTCCTTTGTGTTTGGCAGAATTTATGCGTTGACAGATTCTACGATCTGATTACACAACTGTTGAAGCTGTTCCATCTGAGAATCATGCAGAGCTGATTTTACAGCAAAGTTTTCTGTCAGGACAGTCATATTTTTCAGTTCGGAAAGTTTTGCTTCCATCAGCTTGGCAGATTGCGGAGCCCAGCTTCCGTTTCCTAAAACAGCTACCGTACGTCCTTGTACCATCAGAGCTTTCATATCTTCCAGATAGTTTGCCATTAGTGGGTAGATGCCGTTGTTGTAAGTCGGAGCGGCAAGTACGAGATGGCTGTATTTGAAACTATCGGAGATCAGTTCTGATACGTGAGTCTTGGAAACGTTATGGATCTTGAGATTCGTGATCCCTGCATCTGCAAGCATGGCAGCCAGTACGTTCACCATGTTTTCCGTGTTGCCGTACATAGAAGCATAGGCGATCATCACACCTTTTGTTTCCGGCTCATATTTGCTCCAGATATTGTATTTTTCCAGAATATAGGAAAGATTGCTTCTCCATACCGGACCGTGAAGCGGGCAGATCATCTGAATATCCAAAGCGGCAGCTTTTTTCAGTACGTTCTGTACCTGTACGCCATACTTTCCGACAATATTCGTATAATAGCGGCGTGCTTCATCCAGAAAATCACGGTCGAAATCCAGTTCGTCGTTAAAAATCACACCGTCCAGGGCACCAAAAGTACCAAATGCATCTGCGGAGAATAAAATCTTGTTGGTCTCATCATATGTCATCATTGCTTCCGGCCAGTGTACCATCGGAGCCATGACAAAGTGGAGTGTATGCTTTCCGCAGGAGAAAGTCTCGCCCTCTTTGATGATGATCTTTTTATCGCCCAGATCCATGCTGTAGAACTGATCGATCATTGGGAAGGTTTTAGCATTTCCGATCAGTTTCATATCTGGATAACGCAGATACAGATCCTCGATCAGAGAGCAGTGGTCCGGTTCCATGTGATTGATCACCAGATAATCCAGAGTTCGTCCGTCTAAGACAGCTGCGATATTTTCCAGAAACTGTCTTCCTACAGCGCTGTCTACGGTATCAAAAAGAACGGTCTTTTCATCTAGAAGCAGATAGGAGTTGTAGGAGACTCCTTTCTGAAGTGGAAAGATATTTTCAAATAATTCCAGTCGTCTGTCATTACTTCCTACCCAGTATAGATCTTCGGTTACTTTTCTGACACAATGCATGTTAAAGTTCCTCCTTTATATTCACTATGCTTTTGTCAATCCATAGAAGTTCACATATTAACGTTTATATTTTAACATATTGAGATAAATCCGCAAGGAGAGGATGGATTTTTGTACAAAAATAGTTGAATTTTTTTAACAGACACATTATATTGATACTATCAGCTAAATGAATAAGAAATAGGATAAGAAAGGAAGAAACATAGATGTTATTTGTACATTATCCAAAATGCACGACCTGCAGGCGTGCAAAGAAGTGGCTGGATGAGCACCAAATTGCTTATGAAGCGAGAGATATCAAAGAACAGAATCCATCATTGGAAGAACTGACACAGTGGTATCAGAAAAGCGGACTGCCGCTGAAGAAGTTTTTCAATACCAGTGGAATTCTTTATAAAGAAATGAAATTAAAAGAGAAGCTTCCGGATATGAGCGAGGAAGAGCAGCTTGCGCTTCTTGCTACAGACGGAATGTTGGTAAAGCGTCCGATCGTAGTAACAGAGGATCAGGTGCTGGTTGGATTTAAAGAGGCTCAGTGGGAAGAAATATTGTAATTTAGAAAAAAATAAGGCTTGCCAGGATGTGGAGTCTGTGATATGGTAAACCCAGAATGAAATGAAAGAGGTGAAAGGATGATTAATTCTTCTTGCAAGTAGAATGGAAAACAGCAGTGATTGTGTGGATACGCAATGATTGCGCCTTTTTGCAGGAAAGTTAAGAGTCTGATTCACGGATATGGAGAACGTTTGATGTCATACAGTTTGTATGGCTCAGAAGTGATGGGATGAAAAGCTGCAGGAATAACTTTCTTGCAGCTTTTTTGACGTCAGGAGGTATGCAAGTATGTCAATGATCAAAGTAGAAAATCTTACGTTTTCGTATCCATCCAGTTATGATCTGATTTTCGAAGATGTGAGTTTTCAGATCAATACAGACTGGAAGTTGGGATTTGTAGGAAGAAATGGAAGAGGAAAGACGACATTTTTAAATTTATTGATGGGAAAACATGAGTATCGGGGAAAGATTACCAGTTCGGTTTTGTTTGATTATTTTCCGTATCCGGTGAAAGAGCCAGACAGATGGACCATGGAAGTACTCCATGAGGTGTGTCCGCAGGCGAAAGAGTGGCAGATTCGAAAAGAGTTATATGCTCTGGAAGTGGGGGAAGATGTGTTATGGAGACCGTTTGAGACACTTTCCAATGGAGAGCAGACGAAAGTTCTTTTAGCAGCGCTGTTTTTAAATGAAGGTCATTTCCTGTTGATTGATGAACCAACCAATCATCTGGATGTGCACGGCAGACAGATCGTGTCAGAATATTTGAAAAAAAAGAAAGGATTTCTTTTAGTATCCCATGACCGATATTTTCTAGATGGATGTGTGGATCATATTTTATCGCTGAACCGTAGCAATATCGAGGTACAAAGTGGAACCTTTTCTTCTTTCCTGGAGAATTTTGAGCGACAGCAGAAAATGGAAGAGGCGCAAAACGAATCTCTGAAAAAAGATATCCGCCGTCTGAAGCAGGCAGCCAGACGGACACAAGGGTGGTCGGATCGGATTGAGGCGTCTAAGATCGGTGCGGCAGACAAAGGATATGTGGGGCACAAATCAGCAAAAATGATGAAACGGGCGAAAAGCCTGGAGGCAAGACAGCAAAAAGCAATCGAACAGAAATCCGGGCTTTTGAAAAATCAGGAATGCGCAGAAGCACTGCAGTTGCGATCACTTTCTTATCGTGCAGACACACTGGTTACTTTTACAGATGTGTCAGTCCGATATAAAGAGCATCCGGTTAGTGCCCCCATTTCATTCTCTGTCCGAAGAGGAGAACGTATCGTGTTGGAAGGGAAAAACGGAAGTGGAAAAAGCAGCCTTTTAAAAGCGCTGCTTGGAGAAACGAACGCATATACCGGGACGATCAAAGTGGGATGCGGTCTTATCATTTCTTATGTGCCGCAGGATACGTCTCATTTGAAGGGGACACTGTCTGAATTTGCTGGACAGAATCAGATCGAAGAAAGTCTGTTCAAAGCAATCCTGCGGAAATTGGATTTTGAAAGAGGACAGTTTGAGAAAGAAATCCAGAATTTTTCCGGTGGTCAGAAGAAAAAAGCGTTGATCGCAAAAAGTCTCTGCGAACAGGCACATGTATATGTATGGGATGAGCCCCTAAATTTCGTGGATCTGTATTCCCGGCTGCAGATTGAGCAGCTGATTCGAGAATTCTCTCCGACCATGCTTCTGGTTGAGCATGATCAGGCATTTCGGGAAGCAGTGGCAACAAAGGTGATTAGAGTAGAATAGAAAAGACCGTGCATCAAAACTGAAAAAGACGGCAACTCTGCTTTGCAAGAGTCGGCCGTCTTTTCTATGAAAACCTACTTGATTTCAATATTTCCGTCTTCACATTCTGCCTGAATCTGGTATTTTGCTTCTGAATTTGTCTGGAAGGAGACTTTTCCAGAAGATTCATCCTCCCGAATCAAGGCATTATTCTGATCTGTCGGCAGTGAGATTTCACCATATTCTGTGACGAGATCGAATCCGTAGGAATCGAATTTGTCTGGCAATTGAATGGAAATATCTCCGATTTCATTTGTACAGCTAAGAGATCCTGCTTTTGCGGCAACCAGATCAAAATCTCCATAAGACAGAGCAAAATCGGCTGTTTCACTGGAAAAACGATTCAGTGAGATATTTCCACTATCATTTTTGACTGAGATAGTTTTAAACGTAGTGTTATCCGCAGAAAAATCACCGGAATCTAACAGCAAGGTGGCATTTTCTGAAAGTTTGGTATCTGTAAATGAGACATCTCCATACTCGGAAGTCAGATCAAGAGAGACTCCGGTTGTATTGCTCAGAGACATGTTTCCGCTTTCATCTGTAATTTTGGCAGTGCCGATGGAACTGTCCTGGATCGTAAGATCTCCAGAGTCCAAAGTCAGGTTGGAGGCACGTTTGACAGTCACATGATCCAGATGGATATCGCCGTAATCTGACTCCAGATGTAGGTCGTCGGAAGTACAGTTGTTTAAAGAGAGGCTGCCGCTGTCGTTGTTGACGGTCACTGTTTTCCCAGAAATGGTGTCTGCAGTGAAATCACCACTATTTAATGTAAGAAGAACTTGTTCTTTTCCAGTTACATTTTTTAAGATGACATCTCCATAATCACAGCCAAGTCCAAAGTCTGATGCGGTAAGACCGGATACTTGGATATTTCCGGAGTCACTGTAGAGCTTGCAGCTGCTTAGCTCTGCTTTTTCCGGAACATACAGGGTGACTTTCTGATCGGAATATGCAGATCCTGAGAGTCCGAAACCGAAAACGGCAATTGGTTCCCGGTTTTCCTGGGAGAGAGTAAGGGTTCCGTCGGCGCATTCAAACACCGGATCCGGATACTCACCAGGCAGAGTATATTCCAGATAAAAAGCATTGTCTTTGGATGGGAGGACCTCAATGTCTGCGTAGGAGGAAATGCGAATGTCGATATTTTTGACAGGATCCAGTTTTTCCTTTTCCAGAACAAATGGAAGTTTCTCCTGTTCCATATTGTCAGCAGAGATGAATTTGCCGTCAGAAAAGACAAATCCAAAACGTCCGCCCAGCATGTATCCGACTCCTGTCAAGAGGACTCCTGCTGTCAATGTGACTGCTGAAATCGTAAGAATGATTTTTTTACTTTTCTTCATGTTTATTACCTCCCCGTACTTTTTTCACCAGTCTGCCGAGCAGCCCGGCAAGTTTGACGATTACCCAGCGTGTCAGCCAGATGGAAAAGTAAGTGACTAAAATGCCACAGCTGATAAGTATCAATGATAGACCAATGTTTACCAGGCCTCCTCCGATTGTCTGCGGAAGAATGGCGATCCCGCCGATGATCCCAAGTACACTGACTGCAACACAGGAGAATGCAGAAAGCAAGATCGCGGCGACAACTGCCAGCACCGCCAGAACTGCTGATGCAATGACCGCCAGGATGGCAAGTGCCAGAGGCAGTGCGATCGGGGCTGCAAACAATGCCAGGACTGCGATCCACAGTGCAGAAAAGCGGCGCTTCATGGTTTTGGGCGGTTTTACGGCGTTTTCCTGTGCCAGTTCCAGGATCAGTGCAGAAGCGGCTTCTTCCGGTGTTCCCAGATCCTGGATCGCTTTTTGCTCGTTTTCGATGCCTGCATCTTCAAAATATTCTTCAAAATAGTCCATTGCTTTATCGTAATCTTCTTTTGGAAGCCGACGAAGCTGATAAGCAAGTTTTTTCATATACTCTTTCTTAGTCATTTCCCATTCCTCCGTTTACAATGTCATCAATGATCGTGGTGTATTCTTTCCATTCTTGTTTTAACTGTTTCTGGCGAAGCACACCGGTTTCGGTGATCTGGTAATATTTCCGGTTGCGTCCTTGGAACTGCTGATCGTAAGTGACTACATATCCATTTTCCTGTAATCTTTTCAAGATCGGATACAGCGCAGAATCTTTGGTGTCAGAAACCCTTTTGATGATCTGACTGATCTGATATCCGTAGGCATCGCCTTCCGCAACAATGGAAAGAACCAGAAAATCAAACATGGGGGTATTGAGTGTAAATGTCATAAGATCCATCCCTTCCTTTCATCTATTCTTCTATTTGATAGGTATGTAAACCGTATATCTATCTTGCGAGTATATTATAGAAAATATAATATATGTGGTCAATATATATAAACTTAAGAATTCTAAAGACTTTCTAAAGGTGCATGCGATTGGCGTTGACAGGGAGAGGAAGCAAGGATATGATTTTGATAGAAACGCGTGAAAGGGGAAGGACATGTATAAAATATTGATTGTGGAAGATGACCGCGTCATTGCGGATAAAATGAAAGAGCATCTGGAAAAATGGGATTATGAAGTGGCATGTATCCAGGATTTTAAGCGGGTGCAGGAAGAATATACGGCGTTTGATCCGCATCTTGTGCTCATGGATATCATCCTGCCGTTTTACAATGGGTTTCACTGGTGTACCCAGATCCGGCAGATTTCCAGTGTGCCGATTGTGTTTCTCTCTTCTGCAAGTGACAATATGAATATTGTGATGGCAATGAATATGGGCGGGGATGATTTTGTGGAGAAGCCGTTTGATCTGAATGTTTTGACCGCAAAGATCCAGGCATTACTCCGCAGAGCCTATTCCTTCGCAGGTCAGCTGAATGTACTGGAATATAAAGATGTGATCTTGAATTTGAATGATGCGGCTGTGACTTTTCATGGAGAACGGCTGGAACTGACGAAAAATGATTTTAAGATTTTGCAGATCCTCATGGAGAATGCGGGAAAGATCGTAAAGCGTGATCGGATCATGGAGCGTTTATGGGAAAGTGATGAGTTTATTGACGATAATACGCTGACAGTGAACATGACAAGACTTCGGAAAAAGCTGGAAAGTATTGGAATCTGTGAGTTTATTATCACAAAGAAAGGAATTGGGTACGTAATCGAATGAGACTGTTGATTTCTTATTTGAAAGAGAAACTTCCCATGCTGGGAGTGTATGCAGTAACGCTTGTGATCTTTTTGATCTTATTCTGGCTGAAAGCAGTGCCATTTGATGTGATCTGGTATGGGGCAGAGCTGGCAGGAGTCTGGTTGGTTCTGTGTGGCGGTCTGGATTTTTATTGTTATCGGAAAAGGTGGCAGAAGCTGCAGGATGCAGAGGCGGCGCTTCCTTATGAACTGCGGGAATTTCCGGATGCCAGAAATAAGATCGAACTGGCGTATCAGGAAATGACAGAGGACATATTTGCCTGGAGGGAGATGCTAGAAAATGAAGTTTTGCTGTGGAAAAAGGATGCATCGGACTATTACAGTCTCTGGGTACATCAGATCAAAACCCCAATTTCAGCCATGCATCTCTTGATCCAGTCCATGGAAGAGAAAGCGGTCGAATTTGAGGAACATGCAGAGGAAGTGCTGCAGTTTCTGGGTGAAATGAAGATGAAAGTGTTTCAGACCGAAGAATATGTGGGAATGGTGCTCTCCTATCTGCGCATGGAAGATATGGGGACAGACTTAAAGTTCCAGTGGTATCCAGCGGGAGACATTATGCGCAAGGCGGTCCGAAAGTATTCCCAGATTTTCATTCTTAAAAATATTCATTTGAATTTTAAGGACAGCCGGGAAATGGTACTGACCGATGAAAAATGGCTGTTGTTTGTCATCGAGCAGGTATTGTCCAATGCTTTGAAATATACTCATGTAGGTAGTATTGCTGTCTATATGGAAAGGAAGAAACTGGTAGTGGAAGATACCGGGATCGGAATTGCAGCAGAGGATCTCCCCCGCATTTTTGAACGGGGATTTACCGGATATAACGGGCGAGAGCATCAGAAATCTACGGGAATCGGTCTGTATCTGTGTCAGACGATCCTGAAGAAGCTGGGACACAGCATCCGGGTGCAATCCCGTGTAGGAGAAGGCACAAAGGTGATGATCAATCTGGAGAGAGAACAGGGGACATATGAGTAAAATTATCAGTTTGGAAAGAAAAAAAGTACAACAGCAAGAATACTAAAAATGAAAGCAAGAAGAAAATTGACGAAAGCAGGGATTTCTTTTATCCTTAATTTATACAAAGTAGACTATAATTGAAAAAAGAGAGGAGAATCATTGTGAAAGAGTGTACGAGCGGAAGAGTTACGATTCCTACAGATGTGGACGTTGTGCCGGAAACGCTGGATCTGGTAAAACGTTGGGGGGCAGATGCCATTCGTGACTGTGATGGAACGGATTATCCGGAAGAATTAAAAAATGTAGAGGCAAAAGTATATTCGACTTATTATACAACAAGAAAAGACAACGAGTGGGCAAAGGCGAATCCGGATGAGATTCAGCAGATGTATATTATGACTCCTTTTTATACAGCAGTGGAAGACACTCTGTCGATTCATCTGATGAACCATCTGTATCCGGATATGCTGAAAGTGAATGACCATGATGACATTACAAGATGGTGGGAAGTCATCGACCGTACGACAGCAGAGGTTGTACCGGTGGATCAGTGGAGTTATGACAGCGAGAGCGGAGATGTGACGATCCACAATGCAAAAGCATTTCATGATTATACGGTAAGTTTTCTCGCTTACATTATGTGGGATCCGGTACATATGTATAATGCAGTGACCAACGGATGGACAGATTTTGAAAAACAGATCACATTTGACGTACGTCAGCCAAAGACACACAAATATTCCATGGAGCGTCTGAGAAAATATATCCAGGACAATCCGCATATTGATGTGATCCGTTATACGACGTTTTTCCATCAGTTTACCCTGATCTTCGACGAGCTGGCAAGAGAGCGTTATGTAGACTGGTATGGATATTCTGCTTCTGTAAGCCCATATATCCTGGAGCAGTTTGAAGAGGAAGTAGGATATAAGTTCCGTCCGGAATTTATCATCGACCAGGGATATATGAACAATACATACCGTATCCCGTCCAAAGAATTTAAAGATTTCCAGGCATTCCAGAGAAGAGAAGTTGCCAAGCTTGCGAAAGAGATGGTAGATATCACCCATGAATGTGGAAAGGAAGCCATGATGTTCCTGGGGGACCACTGGATCGGAATGGAACCGTTTATGGATGAGTTCAAGACCATCGGTCTGGATGCAGTGGTAGGAAGTGTGGGAAATGGTGCGACACTTCGCTTGATCAGTGATATTGAAGGAGTAAACTATACTGAAGGAAGATTCCTGCCGTATTTCTTCCCGGATACGTTCCATGAAGGAGGAGATCCGGTCAAAGAAGCCAAAGTCAACTGGGTGACGGCGAGACGTGCGATCTTAAGAAAACCGATCGATCGCATCGGATACGGCGGTTATCTGAAACTGGCAATGGAATTCCCGGAATTTATTGATTATGTAGAGAGCGTCTGCAATGAATTCCGTACACTGTATACCAATATCAAAGGAACAACTCCATACTGTATCAAGAAAGTCGCAGTATTGAACTGCTGGGGCAAGATGCGTGCATGGGGAAATCATATGGTACATCATGCCATCTACTACAAACAGAACTACTCTTATGCGGGTGTGATCGAAGCACTCAGCGGAGCGCCGTTTGATGTGAAATTCATCAGCTTTGATGATATTCGCGAAAATCCGGCGATTCTGGATGATATCGATGTGGTTCTGAACATCGGAGATGCAGATACTGCATACACAGGCGGAGAGAACTGGACAGACGAGACGATCGTGACAGCAATCAAGAGATTCGTGTATAACGGCGGAGGATTCATCGGAGTCGGAGAACCGGCAGCGCATCAGTACGAAGGACATTTCTTCCAGCTGGCAACCATGATGGGTGTAGAGAAAGAGACAGGATTTACACTGAACATGGACAAATACAACTGGGAAGAGCACGATCACTTCATCATTGAAGACTGTAAAGGAGACATTGATTTCGGAGAAGGCAAGAAGAGCATCTTTGCACTGGATGGAACAACAATCATCAAACAGAATGAAAAAGAAGTACAGCTTGCAGTCAATGAATTTGGAAAAGGACGCTGCGTTTATATCAGTGGACTTCCATACAGCTTTGAGAACAGCAGACTGCTGTACCGTTCGATCATCTGGTCTTCTCATGATGAGGACGATCTGCATAAATGGTTCAGCACAAACTATAACGTAGAAGTACATGCTTATGTAAAGAATGGAAAATACTGCGTAGTCAACAATACATACGAACCGCAGAGCACAACTGTATACCGCGGAGACGGAAGCAGTTTTGATCTGGATATGGATGCAAATGAGATCAGATGGTATGAGATCTAAGAAGAAATAAAAGAATAGAAGAAAGACACTGCCTCTGCGGGGAGTGGGATTTGATATGCTACCCAATTCCTCCGGCGGCAGTGTCTTTTTTGTGTGAAAGAGTCTGTTAATTGGAAGTATGCTCCTGGCGGTATTTGACAGGAGTCATCTGAAAGTTCTTCCGAAAGATCTGTGTGAAATAAGACTGGGAAGAAAATCCGGTGGAAGATGCGATGTCTGAAATGGAGTAATTGGTTGTCTCCAGGAGATATTGTGCACGTTTCAGACGGGTCTGGTTTAAATATTGGATTGGAGAAAGTCCGGCATATTTAGTAAAAGAATGAACCATATAGTATTTGTTCATGTGGGTCAGGGACGTCAGGGTATCCAGCGTAATATGTTCTGCATAATTGGAGTCCAGATATTCTTTAATCTGTGCGCATTCTTTGGTCATCCGGATGGAATTGATCGATACTGGGATCAGTTGTTGTGCCCGGATGATCTTTAAGATCAGGATCTCCAGAAGATGCTGACAGATGGTCTGAGATCCATATTGTGCGGTGCGGATCTCATAAAGCATTTGCCGAAATAATTCATGGATACTGGAGTCATGTTCAAAATTACAGAAGACCTGTGCACATTCCTGATCTTTCTGCGAGAGAAAAGAAATCCCATCGATTCCCAGAACATAGTATTCCAGCGGACAGTCTTTGGAGGAGCGTTCGGTGTGTTCTGTATAAGGGGGAATGATGACTAAGTCTCCCGGACGCAGTGGGGAATGCTGTTGATTAAAAGAAAAGCTGCCCTCTCCATTTACTACAAATAGCAGTTCCGTAAAATGATGGGTATGCATAATACTTTTCCAGTCGCCTTCATCTTTGGAGAAGGCGATGGAAAGTAATTTGGCATTCAGATTCTGCAGATCTTTGGAGTTGATCAGATAGTGTCGATTACTCATACATCTCTCCTTTGTGAAAATAAAGTTTTAGAGTAATGTTTCGAATTTTAGTTGTCTTTATCATAAACAAAATTCATAAAAAAAGCAAGAATAATAAAAGTCAGAATAGTATCTCAAACCCCATATTGAATACTCCGGCCAGAACCATCACCAGGATCGGGTTTACCTTTTTGCGAAGAAGCAGGATGCACCCAAAGAAGATTCCAGCAGTTTTGAAATTGACAGAAGAAATACGGATCGGTGCATTTCCCCAGAGAGCAGTGATCAGGATGGAAATTCCGGCGGCAGCGATCAGGGCAACGACAGCAGGACGCAGGGTATGTAACACACATTGCAGAGTGTCCAGATTTTTATATTTCAGATAGAGCCATGCGATCAAAGTGACAAGGATACAGGAAGGAAGAACACAGCCCAGTGTGGCGGAAAGCGCGCCAAAGCCTCCGGCAATCTTGATCCCTACAAAAGTGGCAGCATTGATGGCGATAGGTCCCGGAGTCATCTGGGAAATGGTGACAAGATCTGTAAATTCTGTCATGCTAAGCCAGTGATGGATATGGATCACCTCGTTTTGGATCAGCGGGAGAGCTGCATAGCCACCCCCGAAACTGAAAGCTCCGATTTTCAGAAAGCTGAGAAACAGCTGCATACAGATCATTTGACATTCCTCCTTTTGGAAAACCAGGCCTGCAAGAGACCCAGTATGATACAGAATAAAATCATGTAAATCGCATTGATATGAAAGACGCAGTTGGCGATAAAAACACCGATCATGATCATCAGGGAAGAAAGACGTCTTTCCTGTACGATCCCGCGTCCCATATCATACACAACAGAAGCGATAACCGCTGCAACGCCGGACTGCATTCCTTCTAGAAGCAGACGAATCCAGAGGTTGTCCTGGAAGGCAGTGTAAAATACAGAAAGAATGGAGATGATGACAAATGGCGGCAGGACAGTTGCAAGTACACAGAGCAGGACTCCGGGAAGCCCGGCCAGCTGGAATCCCACAACGATCGCGCCGTTGACAGCGATGGCTCCCGGAGCAGACTGGGCGATTGCTACAAGATCCAGCATTTCCTCCTCCTTGATCCAGTGATATTGATCGACAAATTTCTTTTTCATCAGAGTAACGATCACATAGCCTCCTCCAAATGTAAAAGCACTTAAATAGAGCGTTGATAGAAATAATTTGCATAGCAGATGTTTTTTCGAATTCATAGGTTGATCCTCCTTGTGTCTATTGTAAACTGGATTTTGGCAGATGTAAAATAATATGATTCCAAAGTTGACAAAATCCGATCCTGGGATTACAGTTTAGGAAGAGTTTTTTGTCTGTCCGGAGCACTTATGGCAGATGCAGACTTGAATATAGGAAAAGGAAGTGACAGATAGATGCTGCAGGTAGAACATTTATCTTTTGATGTGGCAGAAGAGGGCAGGCAGTCCGAGATCCTCTCTGATGTGAGTTTTACAGTAGAAGATGGTGAAATGCTGGTGATCACAGGTCCAAATGGGGGCGGAAAATCTACACTGGCGAAGGTTTTAATGGGGATCCATCAGGCAACATCGGGAAGGGTTCTTTTGAATGGGACCGAGATTACAAATCTGAAGATCCATGAACGTGCCAGAGCAGGGATTGGATTTGCATTTCAGCAGCCGCCTCGGTTTAAAGGGATGACAGTGAGAAGACTGCTGTCACTGGCAGCAGGAAAGACACTGGATGAAACCACATGCTGCGATCTTTTAAGCAGTGTAGGACTTTGCGCCAGAGAATACATTGACAGAGAAGCAGATGCTACACTTTCCGGAGGAGAGATGAAACGCATCGAGATTGCCACAGTACTGGCGAAATCACATGATATCTGTATTTTTGATGAGCCGGAGGCGGGAATCGATCTATGGAGTTTTTCCATGTTGGTCAAACGATTTGAACAGATCCATCAAGAGAAAAAGGAAAGTCTGATCCTGATTTCTCACCAGGAGCGAATCATTGAAATGGCAGACCGGATCATGGTGATCGCAGATGGAAAAGTGCAGTCCATTGGAACTGCCAGAGAGATGATCCCGCAGCTTTTCGGGGAAGAAGAACAGGCATGCGCCTGCAGGATGCAGAAAGGAGGACAACTCTATGGAGCCCAATAAGGTAACGCAGGAGATTTTGGATGTGATCGATTCCTATGGCTTCAAACAGGAGGGAGCCTATAATCTGCGGCTGAACGGAATGGCTGTCTGTCATGGAGACAGCCGTCATATCAATATTGTAAAGAAAGAGGACAGACCGGGAATTGACATTCACATCAGTGGAGAAGCGCAAAAAGAGCAGGTCCATATTCCGGTGGTGATGACGCAGGAAGGCGTGGATGTGGTCTACAATGATTTTTATGTGGAAGATGGTGCAGATGTGACGATTGTTGCAGGATGCGGGATTCACGGAGAGGGATGCAGCGAGACCCGTCATGACGGCATCCATGCATTTCACATTGGAAAGAATGCGAATGTAACCTATGTTGAAAATCATTATGCACAGGGAAATGGAAGTGGAAAAAAGATTCTCAATCCTGTGACGAAAATTTTTGTGGGAGAGAATTCGGTATTTACGTTGGAGACCACGCAGATCAAAGGTGTGGATTCCACAAAGCGTGAGACCCATGTGGAACTTGCGGAAGGTGCAAAGTTATATGTGACAGAAAAACTGATGACCCATGAGGATCAGAGTGCCATTTCGAATATGGATGTGGAATTAAATGGAGAGAACAGTTCTGCGCGGATTGTTTCCCGTTCGGTTGCCAAAGGGACGTCTGCCCAGGTGTTCCATCCAAAAGCCATTGGAAATGCCAGCTGTCATGCTCATGTACAGTGTGACTCGATCATCATGGATACGGCAAAGATCAGTTCCATTCCGGAGATCACAGCAAAACATGTGGATGCACAGATTGTACATGAAGCAGCGATCGGCCGGATCAACGATGAGCAACTTGTCAAATTGCAGACATTTGGTCTCAGTGAAGAAGAGGCAGAAGCAGTGGTTATCGAAAATTTCTTAAAATAAAAATACGAAAGAGCAAGAGTTCGTTTCTCAATGAATGAGAAGCGGACTCTTTTTTGGTATGTTGCGTCCAGACACCCAATCGGGATTCGTGCATATGGTAAAAGAAAAAGGAATTTAGGAAGTGGAAATGATCGGAATCATTGGCGGTGACCAGCGCCAGGTATATATCTGCCGGTTTTTAAGAGCACAGGGGTGGAAGACGGCAGACATATTTTTGCCGGGCAGCGTCAGAGAAGAAACAGAAGAACAGCTATGGGAGCTTTGGGATGCGTGTCAGTATCTTCTGCTTCCGGTACCCGCATTTCGAAGCGGGATTTTGAATCTGCAGACCGGACATCGGATAGAAGAAGGACAGATTGTCAGGCATATGAAACCAGGACAGTGTCTGTTTGGCGGATGTTTTTCCAAAGAATTTCAAAAACAGCTGGAGGTACGGGGAGGCAGTGCATATGATTTGATGCGCTGTGAACATGTGATAACAGAAAATGCTGCTGTGACTGCAGAAGGAGCAATCGCAGAGGCTGTGATGAGAAGTTCTGCGGCATTCAGAGGCAGTGTCTGCATATTGACGGGATATGGACGATGCGGAAGTGCTCTGCACCGGCGCCTGAAAAACTGGGGATGCCGTCTGATGGTGTATGACTGCGAAAAAGATGCCTGCGAGAGGGCGAAAAAGGAAGGGGCGGTTGTCTGCAGCAGGGAAATGCTTGCGAAGGAGGCAGAAAAAGCAGCGTTTATTTTCAACACTGCCCCCTCTCTTGTGTGGACAGACGAACTGCTGCAGCGGATATCACCAGATGCCTGTTTTCTGGAGCTTGCGTCTGCGCCTGGAGGAGTGGATCTGGAAGCGGCAGAAAGGCAGGAGGTAGCGATACAGAAACTTCCGGGACTTCCTGGAAAAACAGCGCCCTGCACTGCCGGAAGAATCCTCGGAGAAGAACTGCTGCGGGAAATTGAAAAAAGAGAAAAAAGGAAGTGAAATGAGTGAAGTTGAAAGGAAAGAAAATCGCAGTTGCGGTCACAGGTTCATTTTGTACGTATGAGAAAGTGTTTCGGGCACTGGAGGCGCTGCAGGAAGAAGGGGCAGAGCTTCAGACGATTTTTTCCGATGCGGCGCAGACGATAGACAGCCGTTTTGGAAAGGCCGGACAATTTATAGAACGGGCACGTAAGATCACAGGAAGAGAGCCCATGCTGTCCATCGCGCAGGCAGAACCCATTGGTCCGAAAAGCCTGATGGATCTTTTGATCTTGATGCCCTGCACGGGAAACAGCATTGCGAAACTGGCAAATGGGATCACAGATACACCGGCTCTGATGGCGGCAAAAGCACATCTTCGCAATGAGAAACCATTGCTGGTTGCAATCTCCACCAATGATGCGCTGGGAATGAATATGAAAAATATCGGACTGTTATTGAACACCAAACATATTTATTTTGTGCCCTTTAAGCAGGATAATCCGCAAAAGAAGCCAAATTCCATGATCGCCAGCCTGGAATATGTGATCCCTGCGGCAGAAGCAGCATTGGATGGCAGACAATATCAACCGATCATTCAGTAGAAGAGGGGAAGAAGATGGGAGCATTTACAGGATTTTGCAGTCGGAATCTGGGATTTGCGATCGGACGCTGTGAGGGGAAAAGACGGATTGCAGCGCCTGTTACATTAACCCGGCAGGGGCATACGTGCACCCTGGTATTTAATGGAGAATTATACAACGCAAAAGAGCTGAAAGCACAGTTGAAGATCCAGCCAAAGACACAGTGTGATGAAGAATGTCTGCTGCTCTCTTATATGCAGGATGGACCGGAGTTTGTTCAGAAGGTCAATGGAATTTTTGGAGCGGCAATTTGGGATGAGACAAAACAGACCTTGTTTTTATTCCGGGACAGAATCGGTGCAAAACCTATGTTTTATACCCAGAAAAAAGAAACCCTGTTTTTTGCGTCTTCAATAGCAGGTCTGTTTCAGTATCCGGGGGTAGAACCAGTACTGGATGAGAATGGGCTGTGTGAAGTTTTCGCACTGGGGCCGGCAAGAACACCGGGAAACGGAGTGTTTGCAGGTATTTCAGAAGTTCTTCCCGGACACTATCTCTCATTTTGTGATGGAGTCAGAACAGAACATTGTTACTGGAAACTGGAGAGTCATCCACATGAGGATTCCTTTGAGGAAACCGTAGAGAAAACGGCGTGGCTGCTGGAAGATGCAGTGACCAGACAGATGCGATGCAAAGAAAATGAACAGATCGCAGCCCTTTTGTCAGGTGGGGTGGACAGCAGCCTGGTGACGGCAATCTGTGGTGAGAATCTGCAGAAAAGAGGAAAAGTATTACAGACGTTTTCCTTTGATTTTGAAGGGAATAACCAGTATTTTCAGGCAAATGCATTTCAGCCGAGCCAGGATCGCCCCTGGGTGGAGAAGATGACGGCATCCTGCGGAAGCAATCATCGATATCTGGAGTGTAGCAATGAACAGCTGGTGCAGTATCTGGAACAGGCAGTGGAGGCCAGATGCCTGCCGTGTATGGCAGATGTGGAGTCCTCCATGTTGTATTTTTGTTCCAGGGTAGCAGAACATGCGCAAGTCGTTCTGACCGGAGAATGTGCAGATGAGATTTTTGGCGGATATCCCTGGTTTCATAAAAAGGAAGCGTTTGAGACAAATGGATTTCCATGGTCATCCGATCAGACAGTCAGACAGAGCCTGCTTTCGGACAAATGGGTGAAGAAATTGACGATGCAAGAGTATGCGCAGTCAGCCTATGAAAAGTCGGTGAGGGAGACACCTGCATGTCCGGAAGATTCCGCGCAGGAAAAGCGGCGAAGAGAAATTGCCTATCTGAATCTGAAATGGTTTATGGCAACATTGCTGGATCGGATGGAGCGGACCAGTTCTTACTGGAATCTGTCAGCCAGAGTGCCCATTGCAGATTACAGGATCATCGAATATGTGTGGAATGTCCCGTGGGACATGAAATGCAAAGACAGAATCCCAAAAGCGCTGCTTCGATGTGCCGGAAAAGGGAAGGTGCCGGGTGAGGTTCTATGGAGAAAGAAAAGTCCGTATCCGAAAACCTATCATCCGCAGTATGAATCACTGCTGGCAGAGCGGTTCCGAAGAGAAGTGCTGAGGGATAAAAATGCGCCGATCCGGGAATTTCTGGATCGGAAAAAGGCAGAGTATTTTTTAAATTCCCCGAAAGATTACGGAAAACCGTGGTACGGGCAGCTGATGGCAGGCCCGCAGATGATCGCGTATATGCTGCAGGTCAATTACTGGATGAAACACTATCAAATCCGGATCCGACTTTAGGAAAAGAGGAGGAATGCAGTACGATCAACATGATATTGATGTGGAATTAAAAATTATAATTGCATATTTATGCATCATCCATTAAAATAGAAGCAGATACCCTGTTATGACCAGGCAAAAGCCGGAGCCAGGACAGGGTATTCGAATGTGGAGAGTAATTAGAAAAGAGGATGAAAGAAAAGATGGATGGTTCTATGTTTATCGGAACTTGGTGGTCTCTTGTGCCGCCACTGCTTGCGATCGTGCTGGCATTTATCACAAAAGAAGTATACAGTTCTCTCTTTGTGGGAGTTGCAGTAGGAGCGCTTTTGTATACTGGATTTTCCCCATGGGATTCTTTTGTGTCGTTTTTTGAGATCATGAAAGAAAGTATGAATCTGAATATTTTAATCTTTGATGTACTGTTGGGAATGATCATTGTATTGATGGCAAAGTCTGGAGGTTCGGCTGCTTATGGAAACTGGGCGGGCAGCAAGATCAAAACGAAAAAAAGCGCGCTTCTGGCAACGACCGGTCTGGGATGTCTGATTTTTGTAGATGATTATTTTAACTGTCTGACAGTCGGTTCTGTGATGCGGCCGGTGACAGATCGCTACAAGGTATCCAGAGCAAAATTGGCGTATATTATTGATTCTACGGCAGCTCCGGTGTGCATCATCGCGCCGATCTCAAGCTGGGCAGCGGCAGTCAATTCCTATGTGCCGGATGATGCGGGTATCACAGGATTTCAGTTATTTTTAAGAACAATTCCCTATAACCTGTATGCCATTCTGACTCTGGTAATGGTTCTGTTTGTGATCGTGACAGGATTTGATTTCGGACAGATGAAGCGCCATGAAAGAAATGCGGCGAAGGGAGATCTCTTTACCAGCGGGGCAGAAGAATTTGAAACCGTAGAGGAAGAAAATGCATCTCACAAAGGAAAGGTTATGGATCTGATCCTTCCGGTTGCGGTGCTGATCGTTTCTGCCATCGGAGCCATGATCTATACCGGATATTTAGGCGGGGCGACGGATGTGTTTACCGCATTTTCCGGCTGTGATGCAGAGACCAGTTTGATTTTTGCAACATCGGTAACGATCTTATTTATGCTGCTGTTATATCTGCCGAGAAAGGTGATTACGTTCAAAGGATTTATGGACAGTTTTGTAGAGGGATTTAAGCTGATGATCCCTGCGGTGGCGATTTTGATCTTTGCATGGGCCTTAAAAGGAATGGGAGATGCGCTGGGAATCGCGACGTTTGTAGAGAATCTGGTGGGAACCAATGCGTCAGCCAGCGTGATCGTGCCGGCAGTGATGTTTATGATCGCCATTTTCCTGGCATTTTCAACGGGTACATCCTGGGGAACGTTTGCCATTTTAGTACCGATCGTAGTAGCGATGTTCCCGGGAAGCAAAAATCTGGAAATGATGATCATTTCTGTGGCAGCGGTTCTGGCAGGGGCTGTATGCGGCGATCATATTTCTCCGATTTCCGATACCACAGTGATGTCTTCGGCAGGGGCGCAGAGTAATCACATCAATCATGTGTCTACACAGATGCAGTATGCCCTGATCGTGGCTGGAGTGTGTATCATCGGATATCTGATCGCAGGAATCGTGAAACTCTGGTGGGTGGCACTGGGAGTCAGTCTGCTGCTTCTGTTCGGAGTATTGACATTTTTGAAAAAGCGGGAACAGAAAAAAGAAAGAGAGGCAGAATATGCATAAACGGATCGAGGTTCCATATCTGGATCAAAGCGGGGCGTATCCGACCGGATGCGAAAGTGTCTCTGCGGTGATGCTGCTTCAGTATCTTGGTTATGATATTTCGGTAGATACCTTTATTGAACAGTATCTGGAAAAAGAGGACTTTGAAGAGCGGGAGGGAGTATGGTATGGCCCGGATCCAAGAACACATTTTTGCGGGAGCCCATATGATGAAGATTCCTTCGGATGTTATGCACCGGTAATCTGCAAGGCGTTGGAAAAGATCCTGGGGGATGCCTATGAAGTATCAGACAGGACCGGGACAGAGATCGATATCCTGATTCGGGAGTACATCGACCGGGAGATGCCGGTGGTCTTCTGGGCATGTATCAATATGCGGGAGCCGATCACCGGTCCTCAGTGGAAATTAAAAGAAACCGGAGAAACCTTCACCTGGATTTCAAACGAGCATTGTATGCTGCTGGTGGGTTATGATGAGGAAGGATACTATTTTAATGATCCTTATGACAATAACGGAGTGATCCGTTATCCAAAAGATGTGGTAAAAGACCGATATAAAGCGCAGCATATGCAGGCTGTGGGTGTGAAAAAAACGGGAAAAAAACAGGAGTTGCTTTGATTAGGCAGCTCCTGTTTTTGATTATAGTAATTGAATCCCGTGTTCCAGCGCACAGGCAAAGATATCATCCGGCCAGAGGGAAGACTGGACTTCTCCGATATGGGCTTTGCGCAGATAGTACATACAGATACGGGACTGTCCGATCCCGCCGCCGATGGTATAAGGCAGTTCTTTGTTCAGCAGGGACTGCTGGAAAGGAAGACTGGCGCGGTCTTCACATCCGGAGAGGTTTAGCTGTCTGGCAAGGGCTTCTTCATCGACACGGATTCCCATGGAGGAGAGTTCCAGAGCGATATCCAGAACCGGATAGTAGACAATGATATCTCCGTTCAATTCCCAGTCATCATAGTCGGGGGCACGGCCGTCATGCTTCTTTCCGGAAGCCAGTGTTTTGCCGATCTGTGAGATAAAGATGGCCCCTTTTTCTCTGGCAAGTCGGTATTCCCGCTCTTTGGCATCACATTCCGGATACAGATCTTCCAGTTCCTGAGATGTGATAAAGAAAATATCGTCTGGAAGCAGCGCTTCGATATAGTTGTATCGCCTGGAAATGTAATCCTCGGTTTCTTTGAGTGCACTGTAAACTTTACGCACGGTATACTGCAGGGTTTCCATGTTGCGTTCTTCTTTGGAGATGACTTTTTCCCAGTCCCACTGATCCACGTAGATCGAATGGATATTATCAGTATCTTCATCCCTGCGGATGGCGCTCATATCGGTATAGAGTCCTTCTCCGGAATGAAATCCGTAATGTTTGAGTGCATAACGTTTCCATTTTGCCAGGGAGTGCACAATCTCTGCGGGGGTATCTTCTTGTTCTTTGATCCCAAAGGAAACCGGACGCTCTACGCCGTTTAAGTTGTCATTCAGCCCGGACTCCGGTTTTACAAACAGTGGCGCAGAGACACGGGTCAGATGCAGTGATTTGGCGAGAGAACGTTCAAAGTGGTCTTTGATCTCTTTGATCGCAACTTCGGTCTCGCGGATTGTCAAAGGGGAAGTATACCCCTGTGGGATGGTTAAATGTTCCATATGCCAAACTCCTTTCATGAGTAAGTGTTAAAGTTTTGGATAAAAAGATAGGTCTATTTTACAGTCCGAAAAAATGGAAGTCAATGGGAGAATGAGAGGAAAGCGGTAAAAAACAAAAATCACAGGAAAAACAAGAAAAAATCTGTGGATTTGTGTTGAGTTTCAAAATGAAATGTGTGGTTTTATGCGAAAATATGAAAAAGTTTGATTGCGATTCCTAGAAAATTGAGGTATAATACTTCTATCAATGTGCAGGAGATATCATGGATTTAGGAGAAAGAAAAAATGAGAAGATCAAAACGAATTGAAACTTTGGATCAACGTCCGGTAAATCTTGACGGATATATCAATGAATGGCCGGAGATGGGATTTGTGGCAATGCAGAGTCCATATGACCCAAAACCGTCAGTAAAAGTGGAAGACGGAAAAATTGTAGAACTGGATGGGAAAACAAGAGAGGATTTTGACTTTATCGATCAGTTTATTGCAGACTATGCGATCAATGTGGAACGTGCCGAAGCATCTATGGCAGTCTCTTCACTGGATATTGCACGTATGATCGTGGATATTCATGTTTCCAGAAAAGAGATTTTGCAGCTGGTGTCCGGGATCACACCTGCAAAGATGACAGAAGTGATGAATCATCTGAACGTAGTGGAACTGATGATGGGAATGCAGAAGATTCGGGCAAGAAGAACTCCGGGAAATCAGGCTCATATCACCAATCTGAAGGATGATCCGGTGCAGATCGCGGCAGATGCAGCAGAAGGGGCGCTTCGGGGATTTGCAGAAGAAGAGACGACTATGGGAGTGGCAAGATATGCGCCACTGAGTGCCATGGCTCTCCTGATCGGTTCCCAGGTGGGACGCCCGGGAGTACTGACACAGTGTTCTGCCGAGGAGGCTACGGAGCTGGAGCTTGGAATCCGCGGACTGACAACGTATGCAGAGACATTGTCTGTCTATGGAACGGAGAAGGTATTTATTGATGGGGATGACACTCCGTATTCCAAAGCATTTTTAAATTCTGCATATGCATCCCGAGGTTTGAAAGTGCGTTTTACATCCGGTTCCGGATCGGAAGTGCTGATGGGAAGCAGCGAGAAGAAGTCCATGCTGTATCTGGAGTGCCGTTGTCTGTACGCGACAAAAGGTGCAGGAAGTCAGGGAATCCAGAACGGATCGGTCAGCTGCATTGGTGTGACAGGTTCTGTGCCGTCCGGTATCCGCGAAGTCATTGCAGAAAATCTGGTAGCAGCGCTTCTGGGGCTGGAATGTGCATCGTCCAATGACCAGAGTTTTTCCAACTCAGACATGCGCCGCACTGCAAGAACGATGCTGCAGTTCTTACCGGGAACAGACTTTATTTTCTCCGGATATGCGGCTGAGCCGAACTACGATAATATGTTTGCAGGTTCGAATTTTGATGCAGAAGATTTTGATGATTATAATGTGCTGCAGAGAGATATGCAGGTAGACGGCGGTCTTCGTCCGGTGACAGAGGAAGAAGTGATCCATGTCAGAAATAAGGCGGCCAGAGCCGTGCAGGCAGTCTTTACACAGCTTGGACTTTCTCCTGTGACCGATGCCCAGGTGGAAGCCGTGACTTACGCACACGGAAGCAAAGACACACTGGAGCGGGATGTGACCGCAGACCTGATGGCAGCAGAGGATGTGTTGAAGAGGGGAATCACGGGAATTGACGTGGTAAAAGCGTTGGCAGAGACCGGATTTGTGGATGTGGCAGAGAGCGTTTTGAGTATGTTAAAACAGCGGGTCGTTGGAGATTATATGCAGACAGCGGCGATTCTGGATCGGGAGTTCCATGTATTATCCGGGATTAATACGCCGAATGATTATATGGGACCTGGAACCGGATACCGGGTACAGGGAGAACGCTGGGAAGAGATTAAAAAGATTCCGCACATTATCAACCCGCAGGATATATAGGAGGCAGGAACATGCAGATTAGTGAAGAGTTAATTAAACAGATAACCAATGCCGTTCTTTCGGAGATGGGACAGGAGAATGCATCCCATACTGCTACAGAAGCGCCTTCTATGGCAGGACGGGACCGGATCAATGAAGTGAAGACATCATACAAAGACTATCCGAAAGCAAAACAGGGCACGGATCCAAAAGAAGTGGTGATCGGAGTGGGCGCAGCGTTCCAGAAAGAGATCAAAAGAACCATCTGTGGAATTCCACTGGAAGAGGTATTAAAGAATGTAAAAGCGGGGATTGAAGAAGAAGGCATGATCCCAAGAGTTGTAAAGATTCTGGATACTTCGGATGTATGTTTTATGGCGCTGGAGGCTGCCAAGCTTTCCGGTTCCGGGATCGGGATCGGGATCCAGTCCAAGGGAACGACGGTGATCCATCAGAGAGATCTTTATCCACTGTCCAATTTGGAACTGTTCCCCCAGGCACCGCTTATGGATCTGGAGACGTACCGCAAAATCGGACAGAATGCGGCAAAATATGTAAAAGGGGAACAGGTGGTACCAATCCCGTGTACCAATGATCCGATGTCCAGACCAAAGTATCAGGTGAAAGCAGCACTGATGCATATTGCAGAAACAGAGCAGCTGGATCCAGAAGTTGGAATTGTTGAATGGGAGGAAAGATAAATGCAGTATCCATTAGGGGAACACGAAAGAGAGCAGATTGCATCCAAAACCGGCAAAAGACTGGACGAGATCACACTGGATGCAGTGATGAAGAATCAGATCGCACCGGATGATATTAAGATTTCAAAAGAGATGCTCCACGCACAGGGACAGGTGGCAAAAGAAAATGGAAATGATCCTATGGAAAAGAACTTTGAGCGTGCTGCAGAACTGGTGGATGTACCGGATGATGTGATCTTAAAGATGTATGACAAGCTTCGTCCGAACCGTTCCACAAAGCTGGAACTGGTTTTGATGGCACAGGAACTTCTGGAAAAATATAATGCCAGAAACTGTGCCCGTCTTGTGATGGAAGCGGCAGAGGTTTATGAGAAAAGAGGGATTCTGCTTTGACATATCTTGCAGGAGTTGATATTGGAAATTCTACAACAGAAGTCTGTATTGGAGAAGTACAGGGAGCGCAGGTTCATTTTTTGAGCAGCGCTGCCTGTAAGACAACCGGAACCAAAGGAACACTGGCCAATGTACACGGGATCCGTGCGGCATTAAAGGAAGCCATGGGAAAGATCGGGCGGGATACCGGAGATCTTTCTCTGATTCGGCTGAATGAGGCTGCACCTGTGATCGGAGATACAGCGATGGAGACTCTCACAGAGACGATCATTACCGATTCGTCTATGATCGGCCACAATCCTTCGACGCCGGCAGGGGCAGGACAGGCAGTGGGAGAGACGCTGGCATTTGGAAATATCCGGGAAGGGATGCCCGGAAAGCCATATATCGTATTTGCAGAGGCAGGATATTCCTACGAAGAGATCGCACAGATCTTAAATCGGGAAATGAAGCGCCTGCAGATTACGGGAATCATTCTGCAGGCAGACGAAGCGGTTCTGGTGGAAAACCGTCTGGAAATAAAAGTGCCGATCATTGATGAAGTGGCAGGGATCCAGAGACTTCCGGAAGGCGTGATGGCAGCGATTGAAGTTGCGCTTGCAGGACAGACCATCCGAATGTTGTCTAATCCATATGGGATTGCCACGCTGCTTGGCCTGGATGCAGAACAGACCCGGATGATCACACCAATCGCAAAGAGTCTGATCGGAAAGAGAAGTGCAGTGGTATTAAAGACACCGGGCGGCAATGTGCGGGAAAATCTGCTTCCGGCGGGGGAGATTTATCTTCGTGCAGAGCAGAATACGTCTGTCAATTTGGATGAAGGTGCAGAAAAGATCATGCAGATTGTCTCAGCAGCAGGAACGATCTATGATATGGAAGGGCAGCCGGATACTAATGTGGGCAATATGTTCGCAAGAATTAAAAAAGGCATGGGAGAGTTGGACGATACGTCACAGGCAGATATCCATATTACGGATATTCTGGCCGTGGATACCATGGCTCCGGTCCGGATTTCCGGCGCGCTGGCGGGCGAGACCTGTCTGGAAAAAGCGGTGGGGATTGCAGCGATGGTCAAGACCCAGCATCTGCCGATGCAAAGAATTGCAGATCAGCTTCGAATGGAACTTGGCGTAGATGTGACGGTGGCAGGTGTGGAGGCGGTGATGGCCAGTCTTGGCGCACTGACTACCCCGGGAACAGCGCTCCCGCTTGCCATCCTGGATATGGGAGGCGGCTCCACAGATGCCGCAGTGATCTCAAAAGATGGAAAGGTGACCATGACACATCAGGCAGGAGCAGGAGAACTGGTGTCTATGCTGATCGAGACAGAACTAGGGCTGGGAGACAGACAGATGGCGGAGCAGATTAAGAAATATCCGCTTGCCAAAGTGGAAAGTCTGTTCCATATGCGGATGGAAAATGGACAGATGACATTCGTGGATCAGTCCATTGATCCGCGTTTTTACGGAAGAGTCGTACTGTTGACCGAAGAGGGAATGATCCGTCTGGAGCAGGATATTCCGATGGAGAAGATCGTACAGGTGAGAAGAGAAGCAAAACGAAAAGTCTTTGTGACCAATACATTTCGTGCACTGAAGAAAGTAGCACCAGATCAGGATTTAAAACAGATTTCCAATGTTGTACTTGTAGGTGGATCTGCAGAGGATTTTGAAATCCCGGAAATGCTGATGGAAGAACTTTCTGAATACAGGATTGTGTGCGGACGGGGGAATATCCGTGGAGAAGAAGGTCCCCGAAATGCAGTGGCTACGGGGCTGGTGCTTTCATATATAGGAGAACAGTCATGATCGTTAAGAAACCATCGATTTTTATTTACACACACCTGGCAGAGGAGTCTGTTTTAAGAGAAGTCTGTGCGGGTGTGGAAGAAGAAGGTGTGTTTTATGAGATCCAGGAGTTTCCGGATGAATGTATGGAAAAACTTGCATATAAAGCGGCAAGAGATTCTATGCTTGGCTCCGGGATCGGGATTTTTGGGACTGCAGTCTGTCTAAAAATGCGCGGACTGGAAAAAGGAAGAAATATTGAGGCATATTTGTCCCCTACACAGCAGCAGTGCAGAAAAGTCGGGGCAAACAGTGCCAGAGCGATTAAAAAGCAGCCCTTTAAGTAGGACGCTCCATGAAAGGAACGATACACATGAAAGTATATACAAAAAAAGGAGACCGTGGAAATACCTCTTTGGCAAATGGGATGAGCGTTTCAAAATCAGATGACCGGATTGAACTGGTTGGAACGATCGATGAGTTAAACAGTTATATCGGTCATGCCAAAGTGATTTCGGAAACCCGGTTAAAAAGTTCTCTGACAGAGATTCAGAGAATCTTAATGAAGATCATGGCAGGGGTGGCTGATCCGAGAAATTTGGATTACCGGATGACAGCGCAGGAAACAAGTGCTTTGGAAGAGAAAATCGACGAACTGGAGGCTTCGTTCCCAAGGGTGAAGGATTTTGTATTGTATGGAGGGTGTGAACTTTCTGCGAGATTGGACATTGCACGGGCAGTGACCAGAAGGGCAGAGCGAAGATTTCGAAAAGTGGCACAGAATTATGGTGCAGATGCCCATTCCATGCAGTATATGAACAGATTGGCAGACTATCTGTATATCGAAGCAAGATATGCAGACCATCAGGCCGGAAACACAGAAGCCGGAAAACTCAGGGAAACTGTGATCCAAAATGTAATGAAAAATTTTTAAGAAATGGTAAGTACCGTATATCAGTCAAATTGCTGGCATACGGTACTTTTTTATTCAAGGACAAATAAAACTGTAAAAATAGAATAAAAGTCAAAAAAGACAGAAAAAATAAAATAAAATGAATAAAAAACTAAAAATAATCTTGACAACAGAAGAAAAGAGTGCTAATATAAAGTCAACAAATAAAACAGATTGAACCAAAACTGAAATCCAATCAGAAAGTCTTGGAAAGAAGTTTTATCAAAGACAGAAACTTTCAAAGGCGGATGTCCCGGAAAAGGATTCTCGGAAGGAGAAGAAAAGTACGGAGGAATAAAATTCAGCAAAGACGGTTCTTGGATGTAAGAAAGGTTCAGGAAGTGGACACTCATTTCATGCAAGGAAAGATAACCTGGAGAAATGAAGAAATTATCGTAATGACGAGAAAGTTACGAGAGAAGCAAAATTCATTTGAGGGATGAGGTTATCGAGGAAGCGAAAATGAGAATTGTTAAGAAAGGAAGGTACAGACCACCAGGACAGTAAATGAAAAATCAGAATTTATCAATCGGTAAAGAGAGGTAGAAAAGGTGATTGAACCAACAATGTAAAGATGGATGTGAATCAAAATAAAAAGATTTGCATCCATCTTTCTGTTGTATCTTTCTGAAAATATTGGTAAAATATAGGGGCTGTAACCAGTAACTGATAAACAGAGCAGCCAGGGGAGTTGGCTGCAGTAACTATGAACAGATTCAGATAATAAGGGAGAGGTACAATGGACGTAATCAGTGAAATTGGAAAGTGGCTGCAGGAGAGTGAGATCTTGCCTGCGGCAATGGAACGGCTTGGAATTGCAGATAAGCTGGCAGAAGTGATTGGGATTTCGTTTGGAATCATAGTATTGCTGGGAATCTTAGGATGTTTCTTTGGCTTGAAACTGGCCAGATTCTGGGCATTTCTTTCTGCATTTGCAGTAGGAGCAGGTACAGCATTTGCGATATCGATGCAGATTACAGCAGATATCAGATTGAGTGGAATGATCGGTCTGGGCGCAGGTACTGTTCTGGCGATCCTGTTTGCGGTGTTAAAGCGGGAGGGGATGTTTTTGACTGCCTGGGTTATGGGGAGTTTTTTGAGCATCTATTGGATACAGCCCAAAGAGTTGATGTGGCTGTTGGTCTGTGCAGGAATTGGTCTGGTATTTGCGCTTTTTACCATCAAGTGGTACCTTCCGATCCTGATCCTTTTGACCAGTGTATTTGGTGCGGTATGCATTAGCAGGGGCGGAGCTGTCCTGCTTGGAAATGCAGGGGTGAAACTGGAAAATTGGATGCTGATGCTGGCAATCGTCGTGTTGGCAGTCCTGGGTATTTTGGTGCAGTTTTTGATGGAATCCGGAAAGCGCAAGAAATTGCATTTGAAAAAAGCGGCTGAGATCCGGGAGCAGAATTCTACAGAAAATGAGGTAGATAAAGCAAGAGCGCTTCTGGAAGAAGAGATTGAGGAAGAAGAGCCTCAAGAGCAAAGCGAAGAGTTTCTGGATGAGGAAGACGAGGAGTTGGAAGAAACTACGGAAGAGGTTGTGATCTTAGAGGAAGAAGAGGATGACTTTCTGGATGACGACGAGGAAGAGAGCGAGTTCTGGGATGAGGAAGATGATGATATTCAAGTTGTCGAAATAGATCTGGATGATGAATTTGAGGAAGAGGAATAGAAGGCACACTCTTTTGTATGGAAAGAAGCATACAAAAGAGTGTGTTTTTTTCGTGACTTTCTTGTAACGGACCTGTCAAAGGGGTATAATGAAAAAAAGCGGAAGTCTGTGCAGTTCTATCAGGGCACAGATGAAAAGGAGGCGTATCTATGAAGATTGATATGCATTGTCATGTAAAAGAAGGTTCTATTGACAGTAAAGTGAGTCTGGATGATTATATTACCATTCTGAAGCAGAAAGGTTTTCAGGGAATGGTGATCACGGATCATAACACATACAACGGATACCGTTACTGGAAGAACCATATGAAAGGGAAGAAACATCAGGATTTTGTGGTATTAAAAGGAATTGAATATGATACCAGGGATGCTGGGCACATTCTGGTGATCATGCCGGAGGGAGTCAAGATGCGGCTTTTGGAGATGCGTGGAATGCCGGTTTCTGTTTTGATCGATCTGGTACACCGAAATGGAGGTGTGTTGGGACCGGCACATCCATGTGGGGAGAAGTACATGAGCATTGCCAATACAAAGAAGTTTTATCAGTCTCCGGAGATTATGAAACGATTTGATTTTATTGAAGCGTATAATTGCTGTGAATCCGTGGCATCCAATACAGGCGCTGCAAAACTGGCATCCAAATATAAGAAGGTGACGACTGGGGGAAGTGATTCCCACAAAACAGGATGTGTGGGACGTGCCTATACGATCCTGCCGGAGCCGGTTACCTGCGAGACAGAACTGATCTCCATGATCCATAAAAAAGTTCCTTTTGAAGTTGGCGGTGTACAATATGAGAAGACAACCAAAGACCGCATTGGTAAAGTTAACAAGGTACTGGTATACTCGTTCTGGTTTTATAATAAAGGCGGGGAATTGATCAAGCGCAGAGGCCGTAAAGTCAAGATGGAAGAAGAGAATCCCATCGATCCGATCGATCCGATCGAACTTTATTATACAGGAAAAGTATGATGCATATGATGATTTATGCGGTTTTGTTGTTGATTTTTCTAAAGATTTCCATTTCTGACTGGAAGATGCACAGGATTTTGAATCGAGATCTGATTTGGATCTGTATACTTGCAGTTCCAATCTGTCTGGCAGATCCCCGGGGATTTTTGACCGAATACCTGCCGGGAGCATTTGCAGTCAGTATCCCGATGGCGCTGCTGCTGTTTTTCATTCCAGGAAGTTTTGGCGGCGGGGATATTAAATTTACGGCAGCGGCAGGCCTGGTCCTTGGAATCAGAAAGGTACTTCTGGGGAGTATGGCAGCGGTGTTGTTTGCCGGAGTATATTGTCTCTATCTTCTGGTATGGAAAAAGGAAGGGAGAAAGGCAGTTTTTGCCTTTGGTCCCTTCCTCTGTATGGGAATGACTGCAGCGCTGCTGTTTGGAGAACAGATGGCAGCATGGCTGCTTTCTTAATGCATTTCTTATCGCTTGTTTCGGCGATCTTCCAGTTTCTTACGGAATAATTCCAATGGTACTTTGTAATTTCTGGACTCCAGCTTTGGAAAAGCTTTGACCAGGCGGGGAGCAGATTTTGGAATTTTATTGCTCATATTTTGTGCACGCGTTTTTAATTCAACGATCTGCATCCGGATTTCTTCGGAAACTTCCAGTTTGACATCATCCAGTTTTTGGCGGGATTCTTCCTGGACTTCCAGTGCATGCATCACATTCTGGTAGATATCCTCTCCAATCTGATCGGAAATATCATGCAGTTCGTCTGTGATCTTCTGTAAACGATGCAAAAACTGATTGAATTTTAAAATTGCAGAGGAAGTGACGATCACATCTGCAAGCAAAACAGCCACCAGGATCACAAGGCAGACAATTCCTACAGAATGCGGGATCCAGGATAATACCTTGTGGATCAGAGGATGGATAAAATATACAATGACCACACAGGCGGCTCCCCAGATCAGGGAGAACAGCAGGCACACATATCCTCCGATATTGAAAGGCAGCTTGGAGTAATCCCACCATTTACTATGGAAAATCTTGTCCATTGCCCATCCGGTCACACCCTCCAGAAGTGTAACTAACACCACAGAAGACAGATAGAGAAGAAGCAGATTGGACTGGAACGAATCCAGACAGGCGACTACCAGTGTGACGCCAACTCCATAAATCGGGCAGATTGGTCCGTTTAGGAATCCCCGGTTGACAAAGCGGCGTTGTTTGATGGCAGCAAATGCAACTTCTGTACACCATCCCAGAAAACCATAAACAAAAAAGTACAGCAAACTATAGTAAACAGGCATTGTGATCCTCCTTTTCGTTCTTTGTATATATGATATCAGCAAGGTAAAGTCCGCGGGAAGGAACCCGGCGTGAAAACGTGGATTCTCCGGAAAAAATCTGTGGGATGCACAAAGGAGAAACTACGCCAAGTCCGATGTCCACCAGGAGTTGGAAGACAGTAGCTGCCATATGAGGCAGAAAATCATTTCCTTCTAAAGTGAGCACCATTTCCCGGGGGGATTCGGACAAATGAAAAGCGTATAGTTCTTTCATGGCAGCCTTTTTCTTTTTCGCAGGAGAGAAACAACGGAAATCATGTCGGCCCTTTAGCTGTAAAAATGCTTCCTGCATATCTGCTGTTTTTGGAAAGCTGGGAACCGACCAGACATAATTTTGAGCAAATAAGTCTGTAGCTCCCATCTTTTGCAGGCGAAGCTGCCAGATACAGCGGTGTGGGGACAAATCGGCCTGAAAACGGGCAGGCATGTCCGTGGCATTTAAAATTGCGATGTCCTGGGGGAGAACTTCATTTAATGCAGTTTGAAGCTGACTGAGGGAAAGATCAGAACCGGTCTGAAAACTGACGGATTGTCTTTTGGCATGCACGCCGGGGTCTGTTCTGGCTGCGCAGGACAGTGAGACAGATTCTGCAAGAAGGCGGCACAGTGCGGCGGACAGTTTTTCTGAAACAGAGACACCGCCCTTCCTGGTCGGGGGAGTGCTCCACCCGGTATATCGGGTGCCGTCATATTCTGCAGTAAGCTGGATGGTACGCATAGAAATTCTCCTCTCTGGTCATGTTAATAGGTATTGTTCCATTGTACAGGAAGCCAGAGGAGAATGCAATCGCAGAAGAAGGATTTTACACCTTCTTCTTTTTTAACATGGATGCAGCCATGTTGACTGTGTGGTCGATCTGTGCTTTTTCAGCATCTGATTTTCCATCTTTTAAAAGCTCCAGAATCAGTGAGATTTCATCTGGAGAAAACTGAATATGGTGTTTTCCGGCATTGGTGATCAGTGCAAACATGATGGGAGCCAGTTCTTTTCCTGCTTTACCTTGTGTCTGTGCGGCAGCCAGTTTGATCAGTTCCAGCTTGGCAGGATCCATGGCTTTTAGTTTTGGGTGATTCATCCATTCGTTCATAAGTAGTACCTCCCTTGGGGGTTGAAAAATCTATTTGATTCATTGTATCGGAAAACATAGCGTTGTATGTCTCAAACATTTCTTTTTGTTCTGGATTCAACATCCCCAAGATCATGTCTAATGGGTTTTCAGTGTCGGAGGAGTCCGGAAGATTCTGGATCAGCTCCAGCATTTGGAATAATCCCTGCATTTGCTCTAGTTTTTGGAGTTCTTTCGGAGAAAGATATGCAGAAAGATCTTCCAGAAACCGGGCAGGAGAATCTGTGGCAGACAGACTGGATTTTGGAAATCCCTGAAAACGGAGAATGGCGTTTTTAAGTTCCATAAAGCGGACCAGGATTCCGAGCATGCGCTGCCCATGAGCAGGAAAATAGGGCAAAAGCAGCTTTAATGTTTGTAGTTGTCTGGAAGAAGTGAATTCATCAAAAGGTGTCATTGGGTGTGTATGATTCGTTTCCATAAAGCCTCCCGGATGATTACGTTGTAAATATATATGAAGAAAACAGGAAAGAAATGAATAAAAATCCGACAGCAGGGAAAACTAAAAACAGAATTCCTACATACTATAATAGGGAATGGAAAGGAAAGAGGGATTTTATGAAACGCAGACTGATCATTGATGGAAATGCAGTATACGAGATCGATGAAAACTGTATGTTACAGAGAAGAATTGAGGAAGATGAACAAAACAGACAAAAGGAAAAAGCACACCCGAACGCAAATAAAGAAGCAAAATAAAAAGTCCCCGGCATTTCGCCGGGGATCCTTTGTTTTATGGGGAGATTAGCATCCACATCCGCTGTTTCCACATCCACCGCCACAACCGCCTCCGAATCCGTTTCCGCATCCGCCGCAGAAGATCAGAAGAAGGATGATCCACAGACAGCTGTCATTTCCGCATCCGTTGTTTCCACCCCATCCATTGCCGCATCCACCGCAGCAAAGAAGCAGAAGAATGATCCAGATACAGGAGTTGCCACCAAAGTTTGATTCACATCCACATCCACAGTTTGTTGCACTTAATTCACTCATTTGAAATCCTCCAATAATGTTGTTTACAGTTCTATAATATGTGGAGGCAGGGAATGTGTGCAGAAAATCTGTTAACAAATTCTTTATAATGGAGGAACAAGTCTTAACACCTATTTTACTCGATCTATGCTAATTTTTAGATAAAGGAAGGAGACGAGGAAGTATGAGGATGACAGAAATTCGGAATCTGAGGATGAAAAAAGAAGAAAATCAGGAACTGGATCAGTTTTGTAAACAGATAAAAGAACATGTAGAGAAAGGAAAACTGGGGGAGTGTGAGCAGATGATCCCACAGTATATGCAAAAATATCCGGACAGCGCGATCCCACATAATCTTTTGGGGATTGTTCTGGAAAAGCAGGGAAGACATGTGGAAGCTATGAAACATTTTCGGGCGGCAGCAGCTTTGGATGCAGAGTTTCTTCCGGCGAGCTATAATATGGAACAATACAGTTCTTTGCGAAGAACGTGTGCGATAGAGCCGATGTATGGATGGGAAGAGTACAGAAGTGAACATAGATGGAATCATGGAAACACCTTAAAAAGAGAATCTGAATATTCTAATAAAAAAGGAATGTTCATACATGAAACAGGCAAAACAGATCATTGGATACTGGTGTGACAAGATACAAAGAGGAGAGGCTCTGGGGCAGGGGATAACCGTTGCCGTTTTAGACACCGGAATCTGTGTGCATCCGGATTTTGGAAATCGGATCGCAGGATTTCGTGATTTTGTACATGGAAAAGAGGATCCATATGATGACAGTGGACATGGAACGCATGTGGCGGGGATCCTGGCAGGAGACGGACGGCTTTCCAAGGGCAGATATGCAGGAATGGCTCCCAAAGCTTCTCTTTTGATCGGAAAAGTGCTGGATCAGGATGGGAACGGAAGTGTGGAGACGGTTCTGGAAGGAATGCGGTGGGTGCTGTCCATACGCAAGAAGTATCCCATTGTAGTTGTGAATATTTCCGTGGGAGCAAAGCCGGATCTGGAAGCGTGCCAGAAAAAGCAGCTGGTCCGTGGAGCAGAATCTCTGTGGGATGCGGGGATCACCGTTGTGGCATCTGCAGGGAATGACGGACCGAAACGAGGGAGTATTGCGTCGCCGGGGGACAGCAGAAAGATTATTACAGTGGGCGCTTATGAGGAAATCCGATGGAGAGAACATGCAGTCGGGGGACGTTGGAAATATTCGGGCAGAGGTCCTTCTGATCTTTGTGTGATAAAGCCGGATCTGGTGGCGCCGGGGCTTGGCATTGTCAGTTGCGGGAGAATGGAACAGGAGAAACAGGCATATGTTGAAAAAAGCGGTACGTCCATGGCGGCGCCCATGGTTGCAGGGGCGGCGGCATGTCTGTTGTCAGAATACCCTGATATGAGCAATGTAGAAGTGAAGCTGAGGCTGCGAGAGTCTTGTACACCTCTGGAAGAGGAGGGAACAGGATGGGGACTTTTGAATGTGAGCCGGCTTTTATAGAGAAAAGGAATGGGTGTCAAGATTTTCTACTTGACACCTAACTTTTTTTGCGTTATGATAGCAAAGGTGATTTGAGTGAATGATATTTTAGAACAGGCATTGTTATACGACTTTTACGGTGAACTTTTAACCAGTCACCAGAAAGAGATTTATGAACAGTTTGTACTGGAAGATTTATCTTTGAGTGAAATTGCAGCGGAAGCTGGAATCAGCCGACAGGGTGTTCATGATCTGATCAAGAGGTGTCAGAAGACTCTGGAAGGATATGAAACGAAGCTTCATCTGGTAGAAAAATTTCTTTCGATCAAAGAGAAAGTTCACGAGATTGACCGGGTATTGGATTCCTATGAGTCCATGAGCGGGAATCAGAAACCGAACGAGATGATAGAAAAGATCCGGAAGATATCGGATACAATTATAGAGGAGTTATAACATGGCATTTGACAGTTTAACAGAAAAACTTCAAAACGTATTTAAGAATCTCCGAAGCAAAGGTCGTCTGACGGAAGATGATGTAAAGGCAGCGCTCAAGGAAGTAAAGATGGCACTTCTGGAGGCGGATGTAAACTTTAAAGTCGTAAAGAAGTTTGTAAAAGATGTGCAGGAGCGGGCGGTTGGCCAGGATGTGATGAACGGTCTGAATCCGGGACAGATGGTGATCAAGATCGTAAACGAAGAACTGGTCAGTCTGATGGGATCGGAGACGACTGAGATTAAGCTGCAGCCGGGAAGCGCGATCACGGTGATCATGATGGCAGGTCTTCAGGGTGCAGGAAAGACGACGACTACCGCAAAACTTGCAGGAAAGTACAAGCTGAAAGGCAAGAAGCCATTGCTTGTGGCATGTGATGTATACCGTCCGGCAGCAATCAAACAGCTGCAGATTAACGGAGAAAAGCAGGGTGTGGAAGTCTTCTCCATGGGAGACAAGAACAAGCCTGCCGATATTGCAAAAGCAGCATTGGAACATGCGCGTAAGAATGGAAATAACATTGTGATCCTCGATACTGCCGGCCGTCTTCATATAGATGAAGATATGATGGCAGAGCTTCAGGAGATTAAAGCGACAGTGGAAGTGCACCAGACAATTTTAGTGGTGGATGCAATGACCGGACAGGATGCAGTCAATGTGGCCGGAAGTTTCAATGATAAGATTGGGATTGACGGTGTGATCGTGACCAAGCTGGATGGTGATACGAGAGGTGGTGCCGCACTTTCTATTAAGGCGGTAACAGGATGTCCGATCCTTTATGTAGGTATGGGTGAGAAGCTTTCGGATCTGGAGCAGTTTTATCCGGATCGTATGGCATCCCGTATCCTTGGAATGGGAGATGTGCTGACACTGATCGAAAAGGCCGGGGCTGAGCTGGATGAAGAGAAAGCACAGCAGATGGCGGAGAAGATGAAAAAAGCCCAGTTTGATTTTGAAGATTATCTGGAAAGTATGAACCAGATGAAGAAAATGGGCGGTTTATCCAGCATCCTCAGTATGATGCCGGGACTCGGAAACATGGGGGCGAAGATGCCGGAGCTGGATTCCGAGGAGAATGAAAAGAAGATGGCCCGGATGGAGGCCATGATCCAGTCCATGACCGTAGAAGAACGGCAGAATCCGGATCTTTTGAATCCATCCAGAAAACACCGGATCGCAAAAGGCGCAGGTGTGGATATTTCCGAAGTCAACCGTATGGTAAAACAGTTCAATGAATCCAGAAAACTGATGAAGCGGCTTCCGGGAATGATGGGAAAAGGTGGTAAAAAAGGCAGATTTAAACTTCCTTTTTAGCACATAGATAACAAAAAAGAAAAATATTAAGAAGAGGTGGAAAAAATGGCAGTAAAAATCAGATTAAAAAGAATGGGACAGAAGAAAGCTCCTTTCTATAGAATCGTAGTAGCAGATGCGAGAGCACCAAGAGATGGAAAATTCATCGAAGAGATCGGAACATACGATCCGAACCAGAACCCAAGCGTATTCAAAGTAGATGAAGAAGCAGCTAAAAAATGGCTGAACAACGGAGCTCAGCCTACAGAAGTTGTAGGAAAGATCTTTAAGGCAGCTGGAATCGAAAAATAAGCTGTTTCGCGGAGGTGCGCGTAAATGAAAGAATTAGTTGAAGTAATTGCGAAAGCATTAGTAGACGATCCGGACAGCGTTGCAGTTTCTGAGAGACAGGACGGCAGAACAACGGTCATTGAAATACGTGTCGCAGAAAGTGACATGGGAAAAGTGATCGGAAAACAGGGTCGCATCGCGAAGTCGATCCGTTCTGTTGTAAAAGCGGCAGCGGCAAAGGAAGATAAGAAAGTTGTTGTTGATATTATACAGTAACTTAACAAAAGGGACAGGCTTTGGATCAAAGCAGCTGCCCCTTTTCTTTTTCATATAGGAAACAGGAGAGAACTATGGAACAGTTTTTGCAGGTTGGAGTGATTTCATCGACCCATGGGATCCGGGGTGAAGTGAAGGTATTTCCGACAACAGACGATCCGGCACGATTTAAAAAGCTGAAACAGGTATTTCTGGAGACAGGGAAAGAACGATTGTCTCTGGAAGTACAGGGCGTGAAGTTTTTTAAACAGTTTGTCATCGTAAAATTTAAAGGGATCGATAACATCAATGATATTGAGGCATATAAAGGATGTTCTTTGTATGTCAGCCGTGAGAATGCGGTAAGGCTGGAAGAAGATGAGTATTACATTGCAGATCTGATCGGAATGCAGGTTTATACAGATGAGCAGCCGGAGCAGGTATTTGGCGTGTTGAAAGATGTGATGGAAACCGGCGCAAATGAAGTGTACATCGTAGATTCCGAAGAATACGGAGAAGTGCTGATCCCGGCGATCCGGCAGTGTATCCTTTCCGTGGATGTGGAAAAAAAGGAGATGCGTGTACATTTGCTGAATGGGTTATTGGAACAGAAATAACGAGAGAAAGTGCAGGGCAGTGCGATGAATTTTCATATTTTGACATTATTTCCCGAGATGGTCATGAATGGCCTTGGAACCAGTATCATCGGGCGCGCAGTGAGTAATGGGCTGCTTTCGATTGAAGCGGTGAATATCCGGGATTATGCGTTTAACAAGCATCAGAGCGTGGATGATTATCCATATGGCGGAGGAGCTGGAATGCTGATGCAGGCAGAACCAGTGTATCAGGCATATGCAGCAATCACGGAAAAGATGGAAAAAAGACCGAGGGTGGTATATCTTTCCCCCCAAGGAGAGACATTTTCCCAGACCATGGCAGAAGATCTGGCAAAGGAAGAAGAACTGGTATTGCTTTGCGGGCATTACGAAGGAATCGATGAGCGGGTTCTGGAAGAGATCGTAACGGATTATGTGTCCATTGGAGACTATGTGCTGACAGGTGGGGAACTCCCGGCAATGGTGATGGTAGATGCGATCTCCCGTCTGATCCCGGGAGTGCTGCACAATGATGTGTCAGCAGAATTTGAATCGTTTCAGGATCATCTTCTGGAGTATCCCCAGTATTCCAGACCGGAGGAGTGGCATGGCAAAAAAGTACCGCCGGTCTTGTTGTCTGGGCATCATGCCAATATTGAAAAGTGGCGAAGAGAACAGTCCATGATCCGGACAAAAGAAAGAAGACCGGATCTGCTGAAAAAGTGTATGGAAAGCGGAGTTCTGGATAAAAAGGAAATGAAATTTTTACAAGAACTTCTGGCAAAAGATGAGGAAAACACTTGAAACTATTTACAAAATATGATAGAATACAACAGTTGTGAAAAGAAGAGATGGTCCTCTGGTACCGAAGTGGTATTAAGAACGTCCAAGATGAAGGAGGAACACAATGAACGAGATTATCAGAAAAATCGAAGCAGAACAGATGAAAGAAAACGCACCTGAATTCAACGTTGGTGATACTGTAAAAGTATACGCAAAGATCAAAGAGGGTAACCGTGAAAGAATCCAGGTTTTTGAAGGAACAGTCCTGAAAAAACAGGGTGGCGGAGTCAGAGCTACTTTCACAGTAAGAAAATTCTCTAACGGAATCGGCGTTGAGAAGACATGGCCAATCCACTCTCCACACGTAGAAAAAGTGGAAGTTGTTCGCAGAGGTAAAGTAAGAAGAGCAAAACTGAACTACTTAAGAACACGCGTTGGTAAAGCGGCTAAGGTGAAAGAATTAGTAAAATAACAGGATTGATGAGAGGGACAATTACAGATTTGTAGTTTGTCCCTTTTCTGTTATCTGATTCCGCTGGAGAGCAAACGAGAGTAAATGAGAGAGGAAAAAATCGATGCGGCATTTAACATTTCGAAAAAAGCGCAAAAAATCGTCCGGTGGGAAGCTGCTGCATTTTGCAAAAGGAAAATTTCACTGGAATAAAAGGGCGGTGTCACGATGGTGCATTGAGATTGCAGCGGTGTGCATCCTGGCATTTGTACTTGTTTTTTATTTTGGACAACGGGTGAGTATTGCCGGAGACTCTATGCGGCCGGAATTAAAGAACGGAGATGTGGTACTGGTAAACCGGCTGATCTATAATGCGGTCATGCCAAAACGAGGCGATGTCATTGCATTTAAGCCGAACGGGAACGAGAATGCGCATTATTATATCAAGCGGATCGTGGGTCTTCCGGGAGAAACCGTTCAGATCAAAGATGGCAGTGTGTATATCAATGGCAAAGAGCAGAAATCAGATATTTTTGCCTCGGAAATTGAAAAGCCGGGAGTTGCGGCAGAGGAGATCACACTGGGTGAGAATGAATATTTTGTGCTGGGAGATCAGCCATCGGGCAGTAATGACAGCCGAATGGCAGAAATCGGAAATGTAAAACGCTCCGAGATTTACGGAGCAGTCTGGTTTAATACCAGTGTGGGAAGTGAATTTGGATTTGTAAAATAGGAGGAGAGGAAGATGCATTTTCAGTGGTATCCGGGACATATGACCAAAGCAAAACGGATGATGCAGGAAAATATCAAGCTGATCGATCTGGTCATTGAACTGGTAGACGCAAGGCTTCCGGTCAGCAGCCGGAATCCGGACATTGATGAACTTGGAAAGAATAAAGCACGGTTGATTTTGCTGAATAAATCAGATCTGGCAGAGGAAGCGTGCAATGACAGATGGGCAGAATATTTCAAGCAAAAGGGATATTCTGTTGTGAAAGTCAATTCCAAGAAAGGCGGTGGGATCAAATCCATTCAAGGTGTGATCCAGGAGGCCTGCAAAGAAAAGATAGAACGGGACAGAAAGCGGGGGATCTTAAACCGTCCGGTCCGTGCCATGGTTGTGGGAATCCCGAATGTAGGAAAATCTACATTTATCAATGCACTGGCAGGAAAAGCCTGCGCAAAGACCGGAAATAAGCCGGGTGTAACCAAGGGAAAACAGTGGATCCGTCTGAATAAGAATGTAGAGCTGTTAGATACTCCGGGAATCCTCTGGCCAAAGTTTGAAGATCAGACGGTCGGACTGCGTCTGGCGCTGATCGGATCCATCAAAGATGAGATCTTAAATACAGAAGAACTGGGAGCAGAACTGATCCGATTTTTAAAGGAAAGTTATCCGGGAATCCTTCAGACAAAATACGAAGTGGATGAATCCAAAGACCTGTATGAATGTCTGGAAGAGATCGCAAAGAACCGTCACTGTCTGGTGCGGGGAAGTGAACTGGATCTGGAAAAGGCTGCCAGACTGCTTTTGGACGATTTCAGAAACGGACGACTGGGAAGAATTACACTGGAATTTCCGGAAAAAGAGACAGATGGAGAATAAACAGGAGGCGATGGAGCAATGAAAGATCAGGAGAGAAGTATTTTCAGAGAACTTTTGGGATGGATTGTGTATTTTGTGATCCTGATCGCGGCAGTATATTTGTTGATCACATTTGTGGGGCAGCGGACCAAGGTCAGCGGACAGTCCATGGAGCCTACATTATATCACAATGACAATCTGATCGTGGATAAGATCAGTTACCGGTTCCGGGAGCCGGAGCGGTATGAGATCATTGTATTCCCCTACGAGCACAAAGAGAATACGTATTATATCAAACGGATTATCGGAATGCCGGGGGAAACTGTTCAGGTGGCAGACGGGGCAGTCTATATTAACGGAGAATTGCTTTCCGATGAGCATTACGGAAAAGAAGCCATGTTAGATTCCGGAATTGCCAGAGAGCCGATCACGCTGGGAGAAGATGAGTATTTTGTGCTGGGAGACAACCGGAATCATAGTGCAGACAGCAGGGATCCAAGTGTAGGAGTGCTTCAAAGAGAAGACCTGATCGGGCGGGCCTGGGTGAGGATCTGGCCGTTTGATCGGATCGGATTGATCCGGCATGACTAGAACAGGATAGAGAAAGTAAGAGGTCTGGACATGAAAAGTATCAGTGAGATTAAGAAAGAGTTTGAACTGGCAGAAGAGGGCAGGGAAGAATTATATGAGATGTACGCCTATGATACCAGATCGGGCGTACAAAAGCTGATCCAGAAATATCAGAAGCAGGACGAAAAGCTGGAGATCGAGCGCCGGCGTTTGCAGCAGATGCGGCAATATGAGGAATCCTACCCTCAGTATGAGTATATTTGCGGGATCGATGAAGTGGGAAGAGGACCGCTGGCTGGTCCGGTAGTAGCCGCCGCCGTGATCCTGCCAGGAGACTGTGAGATTTTGTATCTGAATGATTCCAAAAAGCTGTCAGCAAAAAGGCGGGAGGAACTGTACGGGGAGATTCAGAGTAAAGCCATTGCGATCGGGATCGGAATGGCAGGTCCCGGAAGGATCGATGAGATCAATATTTTACAGGCGACTTATGAGGCCATGCGGCAGGCGGTAGGTGAGCTTGCAATACAGCCTCAGATCCTTCTGAATGATGCAGTGACGATCCCGGGGATTTCAATCCCGCAGATTCCGATCATCAAGGGCGATGCGAAAAGTGTTTCTATTGCAGCGGCCAGCGTCATTGCAAAAGTGACCAGAGACCGATTGATGGAAGAATATGAACGGGTATTTCCGGGATATGGATTTGCAGACAATAAGGGGTATGGCTCCCCAGCGCATATTGCCGCGTTAAAAGAATTGGGGCCTACCCTGATCCACCGGAGATCCTTTATCAAAAATTTTGTGTAAGAATATGTGGTGTTTGATAGGCGAAGGTATGAATGAAAAGCAGAATAACAGAGCAGTAGGTACGGTATATGAACAGATAGCCGGGACCTTTCTGGAGAAAAAAGGATTTCAGATCCTGGAGTATAATTATCGATGCCGGGGCGGAGAAGTTGATCTGATCGCACAGGACGGAGAATATCTGGTGTTTTGTGAGGTAAAATACAGGCGCTCCGATCAGTCGGGCAGTGCGCTGGAGGCGGTGGATGCAAGAAAGCAAAAAAGGCTGAGCCTTTGTGCGAGACAATATCTGACGTCTCATGGGATGGAAGAACAGCCAGCAAGATTTGATGTGATCGGAATCCAGGGAAACGAGATCATACATATCGAGGATGCATTTTGGGGAAGTTGAATAGGAAAAGGGGAAAGAAGATGAGTTTGGGACTTTGTTATAAAGATGAGAACAAGATTTTTCAGGAAATAGAGACAGAGCCGCCATATCTGGCGTATCCTTTGTTTCAAGAGACCGGAATTGTGAAGCATGGATTTTCTACACGGCTTGGGGGAGTGAGCAAAGGATGCTTTTCTTCTCTGAATCTGAGTTTTACCAGAGGAGATGAAGAAGAGGCAGTACAGGAGAATTTTCACAGGATTGCAGGAGCCGTGGGAGTACGGTGTGAGGATATGGTGCTGACCCATCAGACCCACACGACCAATGTGCGGGTTGTGACAGAAGCGGATCGGGGCTGTGGGATCACGAAGCCGAGAACCTATGAAAATGTGGATGGGCTGGTGACTAACATTCCGGGAATCTGTCTGGTGACTTTCTATGCAGACTGTGTTCCACTGTATTTTGTGGATCCGGTTAGAAAGGTGATCGGATTGAGCCATTCCGGCTGGAGAGGGACAGTTGGAAAGATTGGCAAGGTGACCGTGGAAACCATGTGCCGGGAGTTTGGCAGTCAGCCGGAGGACATTCTGGCAGCAGTAGGACCTTCCATCTGTCAGGACTGTTATGAGGTCAGTGAAGAGGTGATCTTACAGTTTCAACAGGCATTTTCTGCGTCTTGCTGGAAAGATTTATTTTATCAGAAAGAAAATCAGAAGTATCAGTTGGATCTCTGGAAAGCCAACGAACAGATTTTTTACGAAGCAGGAATTTTGCCGGAGCATATGGCGGTGAGTAATCTGTGCACACACTGCAACAGTGAGATTTTGTATTCGCACAGACAGGCAGGAGATTCCAGAGGAAATCTCTGTGCATTTCTGGCGTTAAAGGAGGAAGGCGTATGATCATAACAGCAGCAGAAAAAGTCCAGGACATTGTACAGTCCCCGGAAGAAGTAGCAGAAGATGTGAATCGGTTTGTACAGTGGTTTGAAGACCAGATTCCAGCGCTGATCTCATTTGGGATCAAGGTGGTATTGGCAATTGTGTTCTTTTTTATCGGAAGAGCTGTGATCCATGGGGTGCAGAAGCTGGTAAAACACTCCATGCAGAGAGCCAATGCGGATACCGGGGTGATCCAGTTTGTCGATTCTTTTTTGAAATTTGGTTTGTACGCCCTGTTGTTGTTTACGATCGCAACGAAATTCGGAGTGGAATCCTCCTCTGTGGCAGCGTTAATCGCTTCCGGTGGTGTGGCAATCGGTCTGGCATTGCAGGGAAGTCTTTCCAATTTTGCGGGCGGTGTTCTGATCCTGCTTTTGAAGCCGTTTGTGGTAGGAGATTATATCATTGTTGCAAATGACGGAACAGAAGGAACCGTGAAGGTGATTCAGATTTTCTATACGAAACTCACGACGGTGGATAATAAGACCATTGTGATCCCAAATGGAACACTCTCCAACAGCAGCCTGACCAATGTAACGGCAAGACCGGAACGTCAGCTGGATCTGAAAGTAGGTATCTCCTATGATGCAGATTTAAAGAAAGCGAAGCAGCTGATCGAGGAATTGTTAAAAACAGATGCTTCTGTCATTCAGGATGAAGATATCAAGGTATTTGTGGATTCCCTGGCTGACAGCGCTGTGATTTTGGGACTACGTGCTTGGGTTAAGACGGAAGAATACTGGACCTCGAGATGGAGACTGCTGGAAGAAATTAAACTCAAATTTGACGAAGAAGGAATCGAGATCCCATTCAATCAGCTGACTGTGCATATGGCGAGAAAAACAGAAAATAGCAAATAGTACAAAGAGCCTGGAGACGGGCTCTTTTCTTTTGGAAAAAATAGATTTGGATTCATATGGGGAGTGTGAAAAATTATAAAAAATGTAAAAGAAATGTGAATAGAATATAGAAAATTTGTGAAATGTAGAGTATACTGAAACAGTAAAGGCTTAGGGGATGCAGTCATATTTGATTGCAAAAAATGGGAAAGGAGTCAGAAAAAACGGGCAAAAAATAATTTAGGAGGAAATGAAAGGTATGAAAAAAGAGAAAAAAAGAGTGTTATTGGCATGGATCATGACACTGGCAATGCTCTTTGGCGTTCTGCAGCCGGCAGTTGGATTGAATGAAGTGCGGGCAGAAGAATCGGTAACTTCGGAAAGTGATGTGGCATATGAGAAGCTTCCGCAAGAGCCAATGAAAGAGAGTGCAACAGCAAGTTCACATCAGGAATCGAACCAATGGGGAGATGGGGATGCAGCGCTTGCATTTGACGGCAACACAAGCAATGGATGGCACAGCGAATATACATCCAAGGAAGGGCCTCATTGGATCCAATGGTCACTTGGGGGAAGCTATCAGATCGGAAGAATCGAGTATCAGGTGAAGAATAATGGTGCCAATGGAAGATTCAAAGACATCCAGGTAGAAGTCAAAAATGGGGGCGAGGATGCGCCGTGGACAACGGTTGCAACAAAGACCCTTTCAGACGTAGGACAAGGTGGAAAATGTAATATTGATTTTGCGCCAGTGGATGCTACAGATGTGAAGATTACAATTAAAAGTTCTTATAACAGCAATGAGCAAGGTGTACTGGCATCAGCAGGAGAACTGAATGTATACAAAGTGGTGCCGGATTTAACCGCAACAGATACATATAAAGTGATTTATCACTGGGAAGATGAAGATAATCTGGCTGGTGTGAGACCGAATAGTGTAGCTCCGACGTTAATCGATGAAAGCGGAAGCAGTTATGAACGGGCAGAAACAATCTATGGAAATGTAACAGTAAGTCCGGGTCCGATCAAAGAGGGGTATGTGTATACATTCAAAAATGTTCCACGATATAACAAAGTAGGAAAGCCTGCACAGTGGACGTGTAATCCGGGAACGTACAGCACCAGATACAAGCTAAAGACAGAAAAAACAGGAGACTATGAATTTACAGCAACGTATACATTGCCGACAAGAAAACAGGACAAAACAGTCAGTGTGAACTGGGTTGGTGGTGATGAGGCAAACAGGCCGGAAATCAAGATGCAGCTGATGTATCAGCAATGGGATGGCAGTTTTGCATTTCCAGTAAAAGGACAAGAGACAGTTACATTAAATGTTGCAAATAATTATACTTACACATGGAAAGACATGGTAGAGTATGAATCTGGAAAAGAGGACTATCCATATCAGCCGATTTACAGTATTGAAGGTATCGAAGCGATTGAGGGATATGAGATCACTTATAGTTCAAAGCAAAATTCTGAAGAAGTATATCCATTCAATACAGACGGACAGCTGGTCATCACCTGTACAAGTACAGCTCCGACAGTTGTTGTAACAGTGAATGTAAACGGAACAGAAGCAAGCGGAGCCACACTGGAAGATGCAATCGCAAAAGCGGGTGTTTCAGCGGATCAGGTGACTTCACTGGAGTTTGTATCTGGTAAAGTGACAGAGGCAGATCTGGAATATATTAAGAAAAATGTAAATCAGATTGAAACTTTTAAATTAAATCTGAAAGACGGACTCACCTATGTTGATGCAAGTGGTGCAGAATCACAGGTATTTCCGCATTGGATCTTTTCAGAAAAACGAAGCCTGATAACAGCAGAACTGGGTGGTTTTACGGAGATTAGCGGTCATGCATTTTTCAAAGCGGAAAATTTGGCATCTGTAAAGATTGACGATGCAAAAATCATAGGATCTTCTGCATTTTCCGGAGCAAAAAAGCTTACAGAAGTCAATATGCCAAATGTAACAGAGATTTCCACATGGGCGTTTAGTAAATGTAAAAGTTTAGTAACAGTAAATATGCCGAAGGTTGAGAAAATCCGGGAAGCAGCATTTCTTGGTTCTGGATATTTGAATATTACTTTACCAGAGAGTTTAGCAATTCTTAGCGGTGCAACATTTGGAATTGCTGATTCCTATGGACAACCGGGTGAAGAAGCAGAATTCCATGTTGTAATGCAGGGAACAACACCACCGACAGTAAAACCGGAAATCAATGAAAATTCTCCATTTAAAGATGCTGCTCCGACGTCTACGCTGGAAGTTCCGGAAGGCAGCGAAGATGTTTATCTGAATTCTGAATTTGGTGATCCGGAGAAACGTACTTGGTGCAATCTGCCGTTAAAGAGCGAGGAACCGGTTGTAAATGTAACTGCAAGAATCGGAAGTGATGCCTCTGGTGCAGATGCAAAAGAGGTTTCTGGAGCAAGTCTGGAAGATATGGTGAAACAGACCGGATTGCCCCCTTCTTTTGAAGTTGATTATGTAGAATTTGTTTCCGGAACTGTCAGAGAACAGGATATCGTATATGCAAATCAGAATCTGTCCGGTCTGAAAACATTTAAACTGAACTTAAACAGTGGGCTGACCTATGAAAACGGAGCAGGAAATGGATCCACATCATTCCCTCAAAAAGCATTTCAGGGACAGGTGAAATTGCAGCAGGTAGAACTGGGTGGCTTTACCGCAATTGGAATAAGTGCATTCAGTGGACAAAATCAGCTGACATCCATTTCTATTCCGGATGTAAAAGAAATCGTAGGAACGGCATTCCAGTCATGTTCTGCATTGACAGAAGTGAGCCTTCCAAGTGTAACGAAGATCAAACTTTCTGCATTTAATGGGGCAACACAATTGAAATATGTGGATATGCCGGTTGTAGAGTTTATTGACAGTATGGTATTTCAGGATTGTGCGATGGAGGAAATCCATATTCCGGGAACAATCACAAGCATAGGATTTGATGCATTTGGATATTCCAAGGCAGACGGAGGGCAGAAGCCGATCCATTTTGTGATCGATGCAACGGAACCGCCGGCTACTCCTGACGGCTCTCCATTTAAAAACTGTCCGGATGGATCTTACATTACCATTCCGGAAGGTGCAGAAGATGCATACTTGAATCCGTTAAATGGTGGTGACCCGGAACAAAGAACATGGCATAAGATTCCGCTTGACCAGAAATTAGAAGAAGCAACCGTGACATTTGATATCGACGGAACATTGACTACAGAGAAAATTCCAGTTGGTGAGGAAATCGGAGAGAGACTTCCGGAAGAACCAAAGAAAGATGGATTCGTATTCAAAGGCTGGAATACCGCAAAGGACGGAAGCGGAGAAGTAGTTACGGCAAGAACAGTGGTGCAAGGCGATATGATGGTCTATGCGATTTTTGAAGAACAGGCAAAACCACTGGAAATTGTAAAAATCGAGAGCTCCAATGATGACGGACAGGGCGGTGCAAAATGGACCAGTGAAGATGTAACGGTGACATTGACAGCGAACAAGCCGGTACAGCCGATCGAAGGATGGAATCTGGACGAAACAAAGACTGTGCTGACGAAGGTTCACGGAGAAAATGGAACTTATATTGCGACTGTGATATCAGAAGATGGAACAGAGCAGGCAGAGGCAAAATATACAGTAAAACACATTGATAAGCAGGCTCCAAATGTGAGTGTCAAAGGAAATGGTAATGGAGAAAACTATCGCAAGATCACAGCAATCGCCGTGCATGATACCAAAGGTGTCCGTTATCTGACTGTCAATGGTGTGAAGACAGCGATCAACGACAAGTACAAAT